>Ga0209343_10002439_pt1 | contig 24012 bp, 31 predicted proteins | sample RifCSPlowO2_02_FD_184026 | JGI IMG/M metagenome (GOLD analysis project Ga0209343, IMG submission 184026) | Groundwater microbial communities from Rifle, Colorado - Rifle CSP2_plank lowO2_0.2 (SPAdes) (version 2) | ecosystem: Environmental > Aquatic > Deep subsurface > Groundwater | place... | reverse complement strand
GCGCGGCGGGCGTCCGATGCGGTGGCGTCGATCGAGCCGTCCGCGAACATTGCCAGCCGTCCCGCCGCCTTGGCCTTCTGCACGGCGCCACGCGATAACCCAACATGGGCGGCATATTGCCTCTCGCTCATGCCCGGCATGGGATGAATCCTTCCTTGTATATTTGGCCAGTCAAACGAATGCCGCCGGGAGGTCGTCCCGGCGGTTTTTGTTTGGTGTGAGTGTGAGATCAATCAGTAATCAGGTCGATGCCGGTGACGTAAGGATCGCTCAATCCATCGTCCTTTTTCCATTTGAGTTCTGAACCGTCAAAAAACGTATCCAGCGCTGCGGCCTCGGCCTGTCCCTCGGCAGCGGCCTTAACCTCGACGACGGCGCTTTCGGTAATGTCGCGGGTGACGATGACGCGAAAGGTGGGCATGATCCTATTCCTTGATTCGGTAGATGCGGCGACTGTCGATCTTCTCGGAGACGATGTTCAGGCCCAGCTTTTTCTTGAGCGCACCGGCGATGGCGCCCCGCGCCGTGCGCGGTAACCAGCCGAAGGAGGAAACGATCTCATTGATGGAAGCGCCCTGGGGGCGCTTCAGCATGGCGATCAGTTGGGCCTGTTTGCTGTCGCGGGGCCGGCGATCTTTCTTCTCCGGGGGCGGGGCGATGCCGAGGCCGGAGATGGTCTCGCCTTCGGGCGTCACCGCCTCGATGCCCGCTGCCTGCAGAACGTCCCGGACGGAAAGGCCGCGCTTTGTCATCAAGGCATTGAGCCGATCCAGCGCCTTGCCTTTGTAGTTGAAGGATTTAGGACTCACCGTCTCGCCGGTGATGGCGGAGATGGCGGCGGCGATCTGAGCGACGGTGAACTTCTCCAGTGTGACATTAATCTTGTTCGTCATGAAATTTTCCTCCGGGTGATGGCGGCGCGACTATCGCGGCGCTTCTACCACCCCGACCCCCGCCGGGCGAACCCGAGCGAGGCCGATGGGGAGCCTCAAACTCTCAGCCCCTTTTGATCTCCCCCAGCGTGATCCGCACCCAATCGCGCCAAGCGGGTTGGGCGAAGCGGGCGGCGAGGTGCGACGCGATGATTTCCTCGTCGGCGGGGCCGCCCCGGAAGGTTCCGGCGACCAACTGGGGGATGAAGCTGAGATCGTCGGCCAAGTGGCGGCCAAAGCGGGCATCGAGAAGATCGCGCACCTGCTCGGGCTTGAGCCTAAACGTCTCGGCCAGAAAGCGGCTGGCGGCGGTCCATGTGACGTTTGGGTCGTATCCATTATGCAGGCTGGCTCCCCACATGCCCCATTCGTGATTGGCGGTCGGCAGGATTATGACGGCGCCCATGGTCAGCCGCTTCTTTTTACTCGGCATGTTCGCCCTCCATGAAAGCGGCGTCCGTGATCCGTTTCAGCAGTTCGGCGTAGTGGGCGAGCGTTCCGACATGTCCCCAATGGATATCGTCAACGCACTGGTTGAAATGATCGTCGCTTAAAGCGGCGAGGCGGGCGAGCATGGCGTCGATCTCGTCCTTGCGGGCGATGAAAGCGTCGAGAGCTTCAGTTTTGTTGCGGGTCTTGGTCATGGCATCCTCCGTTGTGGTGACGCCATACATCGCTCTATGCGGCCCTTGTATCAACTTGATAAGCGGATATTTGATTGCTTTGTTTAGGCCGTTTAGATCATTAAATGATTGGGTTGGGCCGGTGGTCGGCCCATCGGCGGCAGGCAATAAAAATTAAGAATAACGCCATCCTTGACGAACAAATCGGGTAATGGGTACTGAAGCCTCATTAACACCCCCTGCGGTTTCGACCGCCGGGCGCGGGGCCTCTTCGGAGGCCCCTGCTTTTTTAGCGAGAAGATCGAGAATCAGGGGCGGGTTTATCGAATCGATGGATGACGCCCTCTTGCGGCCATCGGCGCCGGCCCTGGTCGCTGAAGACCAGGAACCCGGTCAAAGCGCCAGGGCTGCCGCCAAATCCGTATGTTCAAAGGCGCTTTCCATGCGCTGTATCTCGGCCTCCTTCGCGCCCCGCTGGCGGGCCGCTTCACGCCAGGCGCCGGTTACTTGCGCCACATCGCGGATCAGCTTGTCGGCGTCGGAGAGTTTCAGGGAAAACTCACCGGCGACGGAGCGCAGGAGTTCCACCGAACAGGCGCCATCATCGAAATTGATGTTGGTCGCAAGAATGCGGAGTTTCAGGTCCTGCGGGGTCGGGTTGACGTCATAGGCCGGCGAGAGGGTCCAGCCGCGCTGCCCCAGCCACAGAAAGCCGTGATTGCGCAGATGGTCATCGGTGTTCGACACGAGAACCGAGAAAGCGATGCGCTTGAACAATTCGGTTCGATCAGCCACCGCGTTCGCGCCATGCTCGGCAAGCGCGTCGACAATTTCCAGATAACTGCCGCGTTCTCCATCCCGATGCTCCGTCATCGCCATCGCCGAGAGGAACGGTATCCGCTCCGCGCCGGCGCGATCGAACCGGCGCGACAGGAAGATCGGGCGTCCGTTATTTTCGTGGATCTCGTGCGGAGCGGCCCGAATGCCGGATGCTTCCGCCAAGTCCAACGCAATGGCCTCCCATCGCTCGATGGAATACCCGTCCGTTTCCTTCGGGAGCTTGGCGATGGAGAGGCATCCATGCTGGTCAATCACCGAAGCCTTCGGCCGGGCGCCGCCAAGGGAGGAGCCGGGCGCGAAGATCAGCAGCAGGTCCTCGTCGCTCTCTTCGCCCCGCAATATGCGCTCCGATGCCCCCAGCAATCGGCCCAGAGCTACGGTTCCCGGAACGCCGGTCTCCTGCGGCGCCTGAAAGACGTCATCGCCAACCCATCGGAATCGAAGGGCCCCCAGCCGTGTTTCATCGGATACGCCGAGCAGGAAGTCGGTTTCATGGAGCGTTCGAACCGGCCTGCCTTCGCGCTCCGCAGCCCGGCGTTCCCGCCGGCGCATCAAGGTGCGTCCCCAGGTGTCGGGAGCGGAGTCCCCGAGTGTGCCGAACATCTCCTGCCCCGCCGGCGGACGGAATGTCCCCGGGCCGATGGGCAGGATCGGGTCGATGGAAAAATTCCCGGCGGAAGCAACCCATTCAGGAGCATACTCGAACGTCAGGCTCTCCCGGGCGCGGGCGGGATGTCGGCGCATCAGGCCGATCCGTCGGCATTGCCCATGGCAGTCCAGAAACACCTCAACGTCAGCCATTGTTTTTCGCCTTTCGGCTTCTGGTCACGTAGGCGCGCTTGGGCAACTCGTCCCTCGTTATGCTTTGTCCAACCTCATCCTGGGCCGGGTCCGCGACATTGGCGAGGCGCTCCAGCAGATTCAATGCCTGCAGGACGGCGGCAATGATTCCAATGCCGACCGATGGGTCGCCCTTTTCAAGGCGCGAGACCGTCGGGCGCGACGTTGCCGCCCGCTGGGCGACCAAGTCCAACGGCAGCTTGCGACGCAGGCGCGCGTCGCGGATATCCTCACCCAGCTTGCGCAGGGCGCGGCAGGATGCCGGAGGCGGGCGGTGGGGTGTCGGCATAATGATATTTTCCTATTACATGAATCCCATTCAAGGTAACATGTAGATATCGTTATTTCAACTTAATCCGGCCTCCCTGAGTTTGGGCCGGTCCGTCACGATAATCCGTTGGATAAAGTCCTTGCCCGTAACCGTTCAAAGAGACGGCGCAGCAAGAAACTGCGAGCCAAGGACATGATCGTAAAAATACCCCCAAGCATCAGATTGTCGGTAAGGCTTGCCTGCAGACCGAACAACGGGAACACCAGCGCCTGTGTCACCACCGCGATGCCGTAACCGACCGCGACATTGGCGACGGTCTCGGCCAGCGATATTCGTCTCGATTGTCTCACGGCTCGCTCGCCACGCCGCCGGCCCCCTGACGCTCAAGTTTGATTTCGGCAAAGGTCTTGTCTGCGCCGTCCAGGATGGCGTCACGACCGGTTTCCGTCTGCCAGCGCAGGGTGGCGACATCGATATAGGCCGGGCTGATCTCTATGGCGAAGACGCGCCGTCCCATGGCCTCGCCCGCCATGATCTGCGATCCCGAGCCCGAGAAAGGCTCGTAGCAAATTCCGCCGCGCGCCGCATGCTGGCGCATGGGAATCGCAAAGCAGTCGAGCGGCTTCGGCGTCGGGTGGTCGGGACGATCATCGCCGTAGAGGCTCGGGATATTCCAGGTCGAGGCCAGCCGCTCGTCGGCGACCCTCGGCGGGCGCTTGCCCCTGATCCAGCCGAAGAAACACGGCTCGTGCTTCCAGAGATATTCCGAGCGGGTGAGAACGCCGCGATCCTTCACCCAGATGATCTGCTGATGGACAAAGGCGCCCATCTTTTCCCAGACCGCCTCCAACATGGCCTGGCGGCGGGATGCGTGCCAACAGTACCAGGCGGCGTCTTCGGTGATCGCCTCGTCGATGGCGGTCTTGATAAAGCCCTCGTAGAGTTCGGCGCCTTGGGACGAATCATCCCAGGTCACGCCGTAGGACGGCGACCAGTCCTTGTTGCGGGTCGGATGGTTGGATCCGTCGTAATCGACGAGGTACGGCGGATCGGTGGCGAAGAGGACGGCGCGCTCGCCGTTCATCAGGCGGCGCACATCGGATGCCGATGTCGAATCTCCGCACAGCAGGCGGTGTCCGTCCATGAGCCAGAGATCGCCGGTTCGCGATGCCGGATGGCGCGGCGGTTCGGGAACTATGATCGGCGGCGCCCCATTGTTTTCGTTTCCATCGGCATCGAGATCGAACGCCAGAAGTCGATCGAGTTCGGCATCGTCAAATCCGATGAGCGACAGGTCGGAGCCTTCGTCGGCAAAGAACTGAACCTCTCTCGCCCGCAGTTCGTCGTCCCAGTCGGCGTTCAGTGCGATCTGGTTGTCGGCAAGGCGGAACATGCGGACTTGAATATCGGTCAGGTGTTCAATCCGGATTACCGGAACTTCGGCCAACCCCAGTCGCCGCGCCGCCAGCAGCCGACCATGCCCGGCAATCAGGATGCCGTGCTGATCGACCAGACAAGGCACGTTGAAGCCGAACTCGACAATGCTGGCGGCAATCTGCGCCACCTGCTCGTCGGAATGCGTCCTGGCGTTGGCGGCATAGGGCAGTAGCCGTTCAACCGGCCATTGTTCGATGGCCGTGGGCTGGAAGCTGAGCGCAGTCATGTGATGTTCCGATGATCAAATCGTGGATGAGGCGGTGGATTTCGAGGTGGATTCCACACAGAAATTGGTGTGGATTCCACCAAGTGGACTCCGGAAGCCACCTAAAATCCACTTGGAAGCCACCGTGAAAGTGGCGGATTTACGCGGGTTTCAGGCCGGTCTGGGGTGGATTTCGTCTGGACTCCGGAAGCCACCTAAAATCCACCCGGAAGCCACCATACAAATGGCGGTATTCTGCGGGTTCCGGGCGGTTTATATGGTGGCTTCCGGTCGGGGTGGCTTCCCAAAATTTTATGCTGCATGTAGCGGACTTCCGCGCTGGGGTCGCCAGCATACCCAAATGTGCCAGGGAGGACCCAAGCAATTTCAAAGACTTAGCGGATATCGCGACGTACCGTTTGCCGTTACGTTGGGGATCTGACCGTAGGGTTCATTGCCATCGCGCGCTCCTTTCCCGATCATGATTCGAATATAGCCAAATTCGAGCGAGGCTGTCTCGCCTTCCGATGTCTCACCGAAAAATGTCTCACTTAGCATTTTGTGCTTGACATGGATCGCACTCGCTCGACGAGAAACTCTCGCGAACGCTTCGCAGGTACGGCGCGTCCATTGAGCCGCCAGACGATCAAGCTGATCCCGTATTGCCAGCGACGATGCGCCGTCGCACGACCGACGCCGAACCGCCAGCAGATCGCCTTCCACGGCGTATTCTCGGCTCGCGCCCAGACCAGGCGACCATCCTCTGGCGCCAGAAAATGAATCCAGGTGAGTGTTTCGTCCATGCGCGAGATGGCGGCGGCCGACGGCAAAGGACGGCGCATGGGTTGGGGCTCCTGTTCGATCATGTCGCCGAAGTCATAAACGATCTCGGGCCAGATGCTGAAATACCCCTGCACCTTTGCTTCGGGCAAATGCCTCAGCACGTCTGCGGCCTCGATCAGGCGCTCCTCGACACGTTTCGGCGTCCAGTCAGCCATGTTTGCTCTCCTGTCGCTTGCGCGTGTCGCCATAGAGCCGGACGCCAAGCTGTCTGACCACCTCGCGCTCGGGCCAAGTCAGACGCCGGTCGTCCTCGGCGATGACCAGCACGCCCTGTTCTTTCCAGCCCTCGCGCTTGATCTGCTCGGGATCGCGGCGTGCGCCGCCATAACCCTTGGGGAACCTCCTCATGACGCCACCGCTGCTTTTCGAGTTTCTGTGCTCACAGTTGGTCGCCCAGTTGGTCGCCGGAACCTTCCGGGGAACCTTCCGGCGCTCACCAGCAGGTCGGCCAGGGCGCCGATGATCGAGGCGGGCGTCTGCCCATCCCCGTGCCGTCCCATGCTCGACGCCAGATCAATGGGTTCCGTTCCGTGCTGGAGGAGCATGGACAGGGCAACGCAGGCGTCGTCCAGGATGGCGTCCATGGCTGATCCTACTTTGGCGCCGTGGGTGAATACCTCGCCGACGCTACCGGCAGCCGGGTAGTAGCCGATGGTCACCGCGTAAGCGGTATCATTGAAGATCAGTTCCACGGTCTCGTTGGGCCGACGGTTGGGAAGCCTGATTCTGGTCATGGAAACCTCCTGGGGTTGGTGTGAATACGGGATCATTGGGATTGCCCTTTGCCGCCGCTGAGCCAGATGGTCATGGCCCGGGCGCGGTCCTCATCGGACAGCGGGTCGAGACCATGGGCATCGAAGACGGCGTCGTAACTCAGGGCGTTGGAATTAACTGGGGGAACGTCAAAATCACGTTCCCCTCTATGTTCCCCCGGGCAACTCATTGAATTATCTGGGGTTGGGGAACATGGGGAACGTGGGGAACGTTTTAGGGTATCTTCTACACACATATGTGCGTGTGCGTGTGTGCGCGCATGCGTAAGTAATGAAAAACGTTCCCCACGTTCCCCACGTTCCCCGGAGCCTTTGTTTTCAATGGGATACGCCGGGGAACATAGGTGGGAACGTTGGTCTGCACGTTCCCCTTTCTCGGTTAAATGAGGGTCGGAAAAACGTTCCCCAAGTTCCCCAAGTTCCCCACGTTCCCTGATTTGCTCTCCGAGTTGCGAATGACCGGAAAAACGTTCCCCACGTTCCCCTCGTTCCCCTCGGCCGGACGATTGCTCCTCAATGACCAACTCCCAGCGTTGAGCCTGATGGTGGACGCCGGCGGCGCGGATGCGGACCCGAAGATCGTCAATGGCGAACACCCGGTCGCGCATGTGGCCGAGCGACTTGCCGAGGCGGGTGCGTTGGGAACGCTCGTTGCCGTTGCCGAGCGGCAGGGGCGGCTCGCATTGACCGGCAATCTGGAAGAGGTCGGCGGCGCCCACCTGGGTTGTGCCGTGACGGTCCCACCAGGCGGCGACGAAGCTCCGCCACATGATCCCTTCGGCGTCCGAGGATTCGTAAAGCTCCTCAGAATTGGCGAGGAAGCCGGGCACGCCGACCACGTCGAGAATGCCTCCCATGGTCTCGGCCCAGGATTCGAAGCTGCCCATGGTCGTGGCCCGATAGCGCGGCCTGCCGGCGACGACCCAGGCGCGACCGAGCGTCAGACAGGCGGCGACCAGCGTTGCCCGGTTGGCGCGAACCCAGGACAGCAGATCGGGATGTCGGAATCCGTTGCGCCGCCAGGGCCGGTCGACATGGGCATCGAGGCGGATGCGCACGCTGCGCCGGGCGATCTCGTTGGACAGGCGCGGATTATTGCCGGTGGCCACCCAAGCGCAGTGCACCGGCATGCGGGTTATGTCGGAGCGACCGAGAATGCGGTCTTCCCAATAGGGGGCGGTGAGCGCGGCGGCGAGCGAGGCGGCCTCAAGAGGACGGTGCAGGTTGTCGATGACCGCCATCAGGGGGGCCTCGCGCAACTTGGCGGTGAGACGCTTGCGCCATTCCTCCTCATCGCCGGCTTCGGTCATGATCGAGGTTGAACAGCCGGTGGCGACAATGGCGATGGCGTCCACCAGCAACGTAGCGCCGGTGCCGGGAGAGGGCTTCTCAATCAGGTGAAGCGGCGTCGGCCCGTCGATCATGGGGCGAACGAAAGACAGCAGCAGAAGGGCCAGGGCGTGCGCCCGTTCGGCCTCGGAGGTGAAGGGAAAATCGCCCAGCAGATCATCGAGCAGCAGCGAGCGGGCGGCGGCGATTTGCGCCAGCGTCGGTTGCTCGGGTATCGGCGGCAGTTGGAAACCCTCGGGCGGCTCGTGCAGAAGGCGACAGGCAGGATGGTATCCGCGTTTGGTGACCAGTTCGCCCGAGCGCCCGAACACCGGCGCCGCGACGATGCCGGCCAACACCGGCAGATCGGGATTGGGCGTCGCCAGCAGCGCCTTGACCAACTGGGCGGGCGGATAGGCCGGAACCAAATCGTCGGTCCGGCTCTTCTTACGCCAATCGATGATCCGGGCGAGGGCGAGCTTGAGACGTTCCTCGGAGAGATGGACGGCCATGGCGCGGCCATCGTCATCGCGGGTCACCCAGGCTGGCATCGCCCCCATGCGGAACAACCATGGCGGCTGATTGCAGGCGGCGAGAACGGCGCGGGAGCGATCGGCAAGGTCGGCCAGATCGCCGTTGTCGGCGCGCAGAATGGAGCGCCTACCGGTGATGATCGGAAACCCTACCGGCAGATTGGGCAGAGAACGGGCCGGGGCCGATGGCGGCTCAAGGCCGGTGGTCGGTTCGGGCGGCGTCCATTTTACCGCCGCTTCGACGGCGGTGCGCACGGCATCGACTCCGTCGCGCATCAGCAGGTCGTTAAAATCGTCACCCTCATTCGGCGGCTGGGCGATCCATACCTTCCGGTCTTCGCGATGGAGACGGGCGGCGGCGGTCTCGGCGGCGCGGCGACCGGCGCCCGAGGCGTCATGGTCGGCCAGGATTACGACACGTTTGATTTCGGGAGGGAGCGCCACGGTCTCCAGATTACCAGCGGACAAGGCAGCCCATGACGGCAGGGCGGGACAGGAGCGCATTACCGCCAAGGTGGTCTCGATGCCTTCAGCCAGCCCGAGCAGGCCGTTATTTGATTGGGCCAGCCGCACGGCGCCGCCCGCCGCCTTGCCCAGCATCTTGCGATTCTTGGCAAACGGGGCCTTGCCCGTGCCGTCGGCCGCCAGCCATGTGCGGTGCAGTCCCACCATAATACCCGTAGCGTCACGGATGACAGCCACCATGGCAGGCCAGCCGCTCTTGGTGTCCCAATGGGTGAGATCGGGATGGAACAACAGGTCCGGACAGTCGACGGCGGCGATCCCGCGCGAAGCAAGATAGGTCTCGACCAAGGCGCCCCGTGCCGGAACGGCGCGGGAGAGAATCAACTCGATCTCGCGGACGTCGTCGCGAGGTTTCGCCGGAGCGGCTTTTGTGCGCGTCGGCTTGGCGATAGGATGTCCGGTGGGATGTCCGGCCAGTTCGGCGGCGTATTCGAGTAAATCACGTCCCGAAAGGCCGCTGGCCTGCTCAAGGGTATTGAGAATGCCGCCGCCTTGGTTGCCGTCGAAGTCGAACCATTCACCGGCCCGTTCGCCAACAAGAGTGATGACGCAGCTTCCCTGCTTGCGGGGAGCATCGCCCCGGATGTTGGCCAGCCGCCATTCGTCGCCTTCGCGGCGTCCGTTGGGAAACAGCCGGGGCGCCCAGCCGGGAGCATCGTCGCGCAGACGGGCCATTACCGAATCGAGGTCAATGCGCCCGGGGCGCGGCGGCATGGCGTCGTTTAAGTCAATCAAGGATCACCAACCCTTTCTCGGCCCGGGTGATGGCGGTGTAGAGCCATCGGGCGCGGTCCTCAGGCGTCCGGCCCAGGCCGTCGTCGAACACCACGGTGTTTTTCCATTGGCTGCCCTGGCTCTTGTGACAGGTGATGGCCCAGCCCCAGACCGCCTCGATGGTCTTCTTCCTGGCCCAATGGTCGCGCCGCTCGCGCTCCGGGTCGGGGGCGACATGTTCGTCAAAATGGCCCTTGTAGATGCGGAAGCGCTCGGCCTTGTCGCCGCCGGCGCCGATCCGCTGACCGTCCTCGGTGACTATGGCGGCGGTGAACGTGATGTCATCTTCGTCCTCTATATCGGCGAGATCGACGAACATGCCGTTGACCAGGCCAAGGTCATTGCGGTTTTTGAGGCAGATGATCTTTTCGCCCCGGCCGACGGGATAGGCGTCGGGGAAACCGGCGGCCCGCTTCATCGCCATGTTGAGTTGTAGCCGGGTGGCGTTGCGCCCGCAGATGACCTGTCCGCCGCGCAGCATCTGCTCCGGCCCCACCTGATTGCGGCGCATCTTCCAGACGAAGGCGTCATGTTCGCCGTAAGGGATGGACAGACCCCGGCGGGCCAGGGTGGCCAGCCGGATGATGGCGCTTTCGCCAGCCTGACGGTGAATCTCGGTCAACATGACGTCGGGCGTTTGTTGGGTGAAAGCGCCTTCGCCTTTTACCGGCGGCAACTGGCCGGGATCGCCCAGCACCAGAATCGGCTTGCCGAAGGCCAGCAGGTCGGAGGCCATCTCCTCGCCGACCATCGACACCTCGTCCAGCACCAGCAGTTTGGCGTCCTTGAGGATGGATTGCTCGTTCAGCACAAAACGCGGCTTATGAATCTCGGTGAGGCAAAGCTCCAGGCTGTGCATCCGGGCTTCTTCCATCAGCCGGGAGGCAGGAGGCAGCGACGGCAGCTTCGCCTTGATCCCGGCGATATCGTTCTTGACCTTTTCGATCTCGTCCGGCGTCGCCTCGGAGACGCGGTAAATGAGCGAGTGGATGGTGGAAGCCGGGGTGCCCTTGCGCGTCATCACCAGCGCCGCCTTGCCGGTATAAGCTGCGTACAACACGCCGCCGGCGACCGATGTTGATTCGTCGGCGTTACGGACCATGACGTTGAGGCCGAGTTCATCGATGGCGTGATGAACAATGGTGGTTTTTCCAACCCCGGCGTAGCCGAACACCCGAAACACCTGCTGGTCGTCGGTGCGGTTCTCGAACCAGTCCTTGATGTCCTCAATGGCTTGGGCCTGGAGGTCGGAGAGGGTGAAGGTCATGATGATTGCTCCCGGCAACGATGGGCAAACTCGCAAAAGCGGCAGAGGTAGAAGTCGGGGGCGGTGGCAACGCGGGGCGGCAGTTCCCCGGCATCGACGGCTTGAAGGATGGCGACCGCCTTGTCGGACAGGGCTTGGGCGTCGGCGGGATCGAGTTGCACCACCTCGTGAAACAGTTCCTGGGTGTTCTTGTTGAGCGCCGAGAACAACGTCACCGGCACATCCAGATAGGCCATGTAGATTTGCACCTGCGCCCAATAGATCGGCTTGGACTCCTTCAGACCCTTCTTGACCAGGTCCTCCCAGGAACGAGCGTTGAGCGCCTTGTGTTCCCACAATGCGGGCCAAGAGAGGCCGACGTCCGGCCCGGCGACGATGACGCCGTCGATGTGGCCTCGAATGCGCCCGTTCGCCGTGACGAAGCCGAACTGTCCGCTCCCCGCCTTCGCGGGGGCAGGTTCGCGTTCGGTGCGAAGATCAAATCCGGCGGCGCGCAGCCAGCGGATCGACAGCGTCTCAAACACATGGCCGGCTTCGAAGATGCGAAGGATATGACCATCCAAAGCGCGTCCTTCGTCGGGGAGGACGCCCATTGCCTCGAAGGCCAGCTTGCGGGAGCATGGTTCGCCGATGCGGCTGGCGCCGAGATAACTGCGCGGCGGTTGGGTCTGCCGCTCGGCCAATAGGGCATCGTCAAGCAGCCGGTTAATCCGGGCCGTAACGCCCTCAGTCAGGGCGCCGCCGTAGACAAAACCGGAATTGTGATTGAGGTCAATCATGGCGGCCTCAAAATGGAATAGGGTCATCGAACGCGGTGCCGGAACGCTCAATGATGCTCGCCTGGCGCTGCATTGAGTCGACATAGCCGGTGGCCTCGGCGAGGCGTTCATCGGCGGTGATTATGCGAAGACTCATGACCTGCTCTCCTTTTCAGACATCAGAACGGCAAGGGGGATCGTCCGTGGGCCGCAACGCGGGCGGGCGACGGCGAGATAGCTGAATGTGTCGGCGTTGACGCGGCGCTGAACCAAATGAACGAAGCCGCGTTCCGCCAGGATGTAAGCGCGATCGGCAAGCAGGTTCAGGGTTCGGCTGCGGACGGTTCTAAGCGCGAGGTCCGAATCGCCTCTATCGAGGCAGAGAATTCCCCGGTGATATTCGATGGTTTCGCCGGGCGCCGCCTGGGCGAGCCAGGCGCAGAAAGTGGTTTCGGTGATTGCCGCCTGGGTGTAGGGACGTTCAACGATTATGTTCATGGGTGTGTCCTGCTCATCATTTTTTCTAGGTTATCTAAGCTGGGCTGGAAACCTGGGGCTGCAACCTGTGCGAATTCATCTTTCTGTCTATCTACCGGGTCGCCATTGAATCTGTCGGATGGCGCTGCAAGATAGATTTCGAGACCAGCCTCGATGAAAGCTTTGCGCAGCTTTCGGATAGCGTCGTAAATGGAGCCGCGTGACTGGCCGGTTCGTCTGGAGATTTCGAGGACGGTTTCGTTGGCAAGTCGTCTGGCCAGTTCCGCCAATGGTTCAGGCAACCTGGAAATGACGCGAGAAACGTCAATGCGCATGTCAGTGTGCGCATCCCATGTCATGCCGCCGTCCCACCAAAGGCCATGAGAGGTGTCAATGGTGTCAATCAACGGAAAGGTTTCCCCGCCGTCCTCGGACGGAACAATATCGTGAAGGGAACAGCGAGTGATACGGATGCCCCGTTTTTCAGCCAGAACCTGTTCGCGGCGGGTCTCGGCGCAATTCTTGACGATGTGGCTAACAAAGGTTGGCAGGGCCGACTTGGCTGGATCGAAACGAGGCAGGCGGCGGTGTAGATCGAGAGCTAAATCTTGCTCAATGTCCGCTACATCTACGGGATCGAAGCCGAGGCTTCTGGATAGACGTTTTGCGTGATAACGGACTCTGCCTAAGACGTAACCGTCGAATCCATTAATGTGATTGCCGATTTGCATGTGCTTTTCCTCGTTTGCATGAGGGAAAGCATCGGGGAATCAGACGAGAAAGTTGCGGACAGGTCTACCGATGGCTCGGACAGGTCTCAGGGGAAATAATCGAGAAATGTTGATTCTTTAGGGGCGCTGAGTTTCTGCCGACAAGATTTCGGACAGGTCTATTTTTCTTCAGACAGGTCAGGCGCAACGGCTGAAAAAAGCCTTGGCATGACAGATACTGGGTTGATCCGGAAGCCATAGTCGTCGCCTGTTACATGGCGCGGAATGGTCTGGATAATGTCGCCAGCCCCAATCGGCGCGCCGGTATATTTTTTGACTGCCTTTTCTATATCGGTTTGCAGGCGGTTCAGATTGCGTCGGATGGTTTCGACGTCTTCCACCTCCTTATTGCCTCCCGTCTGAACAAGTTCCGCAATGTCCTCCAGGGTCATAGGCGGAAAGTCATCAGGTTCAATCCCGTTCTTCAAGTTGTCCAGAAATCGTCCCCACAATATTTTGAATAGGACAAGCCTTGCACTTGCCTGCTTGTGGATTACGGTTACACCGTTAACCATTACTGTCGACGGCCCTACCGCCACGGTGAACGCTCTGTCGGCATGAACGGGTTCCACGGCCTCGTAATGGATCGGGCGTGCGCCTTTTGTATAGATGGGTATGGAAGCCGCGCCAAGGCTGGACGGTCTTCCGAATGTTGCCGTATCTGTTATTGCCGATGCCAATTCCATCCTGCCAGAGACAATGTCCGCCAATCTGATGTTCTTGAGCCAATTTTCCTGAAGCAACCAGTCCCGTTCCTTCGGACCCACAGTGACGTAGAGAGTGGGGTTCATGGCGGCCCATTCTCTGGTAAGAATGCGCTCATCGGCACAATATTCGACTAAGCAAATCGTAACGCGGCCCTTGTCGACATCCACCTCCAGTACGCCTTCGCATGGAAACCGATGGATGATTCCGGCAGACGATAGGGTCGAAACAAGAAAGGCCATGACGCCTTTTCGGACGACGGTTATGCGGATTCCAGAAAAGCGCTGTTTGCCCTGACCATATGGAAAGACAGAACGTTGGCAGTCTTGGCAACGATATTCATGACCAGCTTCATCGGCGCCCTCACGGAGGAGGATGAGTCCATGGCAATCCCTGACATGTGGGGGATAGTCCCGGTCATGGATGTTGGCGCAAAGCACATATTCGTGCCGGTTGACAATTAAGATGCCGAGATCGGACAACGCGCTCATGGTGCGCTCAACATCACCCCTCGGCTTCTTGATGACAACCCCATCCTGAAGAACCAGGATGGCGGCTTCGGGGTCAACGGCGGTTCCGCTTTTCGGTCGAGAGGATGGTGATGCCATGGGAGTCGCTCATAAATGCCTCGAAAAGTCGACGTTCTTTTTCGTTCAGTGTGTGATCGGAATAGCGCACGACGAATTCATCATCGCTCTCATCGTTTTGTTCAAATTTGAGGGTTACCCTCTTGTTCCGATAGAGAACCTTGATGTGGTTGATATGACCAACGTCCTCGATAATGCCTCCGACAGCTTTTTCAAAATGACGGATGCCACTTGAGATTGACCCTTCCGTGCGTGAAAGCACGATTTTCGGCGAGCCGTCAAGCGGGCCATTGTCAACAGCGATTTCGACCAAAGTCAATTCGTCAGCCTTGTCATTCCCAAGGAGGCTTAAAAGCCGCCGGAGCTGTTTCGTATAACTGTGCTCGCGGTCGTTGACATATTCAACATCCCTGCCGAAATAGGCCGAAGCGATGTGGTTGGCTATTTCCAGCGGCACACTGACGCTTTTGGATGATATGTTGACTTTAGCGGCACCCTCCTGAAAATCGAGGATGATCCATTCCGGCGCAAAACCGTGGATGACCGTGGTGCTCTGAAGAAGCATGTCGCGTCTTTCAGAGCGGCGAATGAAAACCAGATAACGTCCATCGCGCGGGATGATGCTCTTCATCTGGCTTATCCGACCATCATTCTTTGTCTTGTCAAACCGGGCAAGATGGGAGGCGAGAGACGTCTGTGTCAGGAATTCGCCAAGGGAAACATCTAGTCGCTTTGGTGGTTTTTCCAGAACCATTCTGGCAAAACCGCTCTTGTGGATTTTGTCCAGATGGAAAACCGTTGGAAGGCTTTTCCAATTCTTATCGAAGATGGCGAACAGCAGAGCAATCACATCGAATTCATCGTTACCATCGCGGCATAAATCCATGCTCTCGAGGGCAAGAACGCTTTCAGCAAACTCGATTACCGCCACCCGCGACTTGGATCTTGCGAATCGGCCCACAGGCACGAACCGTTTAAGCAATTCCGGCTTATCGCGTAAATCATTCTTTTTCTGCCGTGTTGACTCAACGGGCGTCAATTCGAGGAGCGCGTGCAATACGGAAACTTGAGGCCCTTTCAGTCCATTAACCCAGCCCGCCATGAAGCGGCCATCTTCTGCCTGTTCCAGCCAATAGCGGACGGGCATTTCCAGTTCGTTTTCCCAGAAATCCGCATCCGGGACACGCCCCCCGGAAGGCATCGCATTGCCTGCATCACTCATTCCTAATCTCCATTTCCAAATTGCATGATCACCTTGGCATTTCCTGTTTGCCCTCTGCCATGGTGATCGCACGTCCCTACTACTTATCAGGGAAATCAGATTAGCTGGTTTGAGGTTGTTTGGCGAGTCGGATGCCAAGCCCTGTCGGATGCCAAGCCCCAACACTTTCAGGAAGTTTCCGGTAGATAGGGAATAGATGAAATGCGACTCGGGGAATTACGATGACCAACGCCCTCTCTCCTGAACATATGAAAACGCAGGAACTTATCGACGAAGCGACCGGAATCCTGGCCGCCGGGTTCCTGCGTCTTCGGGCACGGAAGTCCAGTGCTTTATCTGCCGATGGCGGAGAGAGTTTGCTCGACTTCCCGGTGCAGCGGAGCATGCATGGGACGGACAAAAAACTCACCGGAGAGCGCACATGAACGATACCGTCCTGGCCCGGGTGGCGGCCCTTAAAGAGACGCCGACGCCCGCCCTGAAGAAACTATGGCAGGAACTCTACGGCAAGGAGCCGCCGCCCTATAATCGCCGCTTCCTGGAAAGCCGCCTGGCCTATCGAATCCAGGAATTGGCTTATGGCGGACTCAAACCCGAGACCGTCCGCCGTCTTGAATATCTGGCGGAGGATATGGATGGCGGCGATGTCGTCAAGCGCAAGCGCCCGGCCAACGACCGCCCCATCTCCGGAACCCGGCTGGTGCGCGAATGGCAGGGCGTCGAGCACTACGTCACGGTGCTCGACAACGGCTTCGAATATCAGGGACGTCCCTACAAATCTCTCTCGGCCATTGCGCGGGCCATCACCGGCACACGGTGGAACGGGCCTGTGTTTTTTGGAGTCCGGCGGAGTGGGAGGGTGAGGCAATGAACAAGAAGATAATCCGCAAAATCCGCTGCGCGGTCTATACCCGGAAGTCTTCGGAAGAGGGCCTGGAGATGGAGTTCAACTCTCTCGACGCCCAGCGCGAATCCTGCGAGGCCTACGTCGCCAGCCAGAAGCAGGAAGGATGGATTCTTGTCCCCGACCATTATGACGACGGCGGATTCTCCGGCGGGACGCTCGAACGTCCGGCGTTGAGGCGCCTGCTGGCCGATATCGAAGCCGGGCGCATCGACGTAGTCGTGGTCTACAAGATCGACCGACTGAGCCGGTCATTAATGGATTTTTCCAAGCTGGTCGAGGTGTTCGACCGCCATAACGTCACCTTTGTCTCGGTGACCCAGTCTTTCAACACCACCACCTCCATGGGCCGATTAACGCTCAACATTCTGCTCAGCTTCGCCCAGTTTGAACGCGAGGTCATCGGCGAGCGCATCCGCGACAAGTTCGCGGCGTCGCGCAAGAAGGGCATGTGGATGGGCGGCAACCCGCCGCTCGGCTACGATGTGGCGGAGCGCAAGCTGGTGGTCAACGAAGCCGAAGCCGCCCATGTCCGCACCATCTTCGAGCGTTTCCTGAAAGTAGGTTCCGCCACCTTGCTGGTCTGCGAACTGGCCGCCCTGGGCATCGCCACCAAGCGCGGGCGGATGATCAACAAGAACGATCTTTACCGCATGCTCGGCAACCAAACCTACATCGGCATGGCCGTGCATAAGGGCACGGCGTATCCGGGCGAGCACACCGCCATTATAGAACAAGATATCTGGGACAAGGTGCATTCGATCCTCGCCGCCCATCCACGCCGGCGCGCGGCAAGCACCCGCGATCAGTCCCCTGCCTTGCTAAAGGGGCTGGTGTTCGGCCCCACCGGACGCGCCATGACGCCGACCCACACCCGCAAACAGGGACAACAGTACCGCTACTACGTCACCACCGACGTGATCAAGCTCGGTCCCGAAGCCTGCCCGATCCGCCGTCTGCCCGCAGGCGAGATCGAAGCGGTGGGAGTGAACCTGCTGCGCGCCGTGCTGCGGACGCCGGAGATGATCATGCGGACCTGGCAAAAGGTGAGCGAGGAGGAGGCGGTTCCTGAATCCGAGGTGATCAAAGCCCTGCATCAAATCGATCCCTTATGGAACGAACTCTTTCCGGCTGAGCAGGCCCGCATCGTTCGACTTCTGATCAAGCGCATCGACGTGGGCGAGGAGACCCTGAAGATCACCCTGCGGGCCGAAGGCCTCTCCGGCCTTGTCGCCGAACTCCGCAAGATCGTAGACCCTGACCAAAATCGGAGGGCCGCATGATTCCCGACATCGTCGTCAGTCCGGACGGACGCACCATCACAGTGACCATTCCCTTCAAGATTCGCAAACGCGGCGGTCGCAAGCTGATTCTGGCCCCCGACGGCGGCGGGGATTTCATGCCGGGCCAGCAGAGAGTAGACAATACCCTCGTCAAGGCCTTGGCCCGCGCCTTCCGCTGGCGCAAGATGATGGAGTCAGGACATATGGCTACCGTCGAGGAAATTGCCGCCGCCGAGAAAATTAACGCTTCATACGTCAGCCGGGTGCTGCGGCTTACTCTATTGGCACCCGGCATCGTCGAGATGATCCTCGACGGACGCCAGCCGGCGCAACTGCAACTCGCCCACATTCTGGAGCCGTTTCCGGTCGAGTGGCCGGACCAGCTCGAGGTTCTGCTCGCGGCGGACGAAGCCTGAGGATCGCTTCACAGCCCCGTCAGCAAGTTTCGGATCAAGGCCATGCGCGGCGTCCGGCGTCTACCGAAGAAGAACCTCCACATCCATCGGAACATATTTTTTATCCTCGTTGCCGCGATCGCCATAAGTATAATCCGCAAAAGGCCGAAAATGGAGTCGATTTTGACCCCGAAAAGTTCGTTCCCGGCGCCTCTCGACTGCCGAAATATACTTCGAAACGGTACGGATTCGGACGGAGTGTAAGCCTTTGAAAAGGTTCAATATTAAACCTCCGTACCAAAATGGCGTAGTCAGGAGGTTTGGAGAATAACGGAGCAGAGAGAGCAAAACGGCCTTTCCGTGGCGTCGGCGAAGTCAACAGGTATTGGGCATAAACGGCGCAGAACCGCGCTGTTTTCGTACCGGCGCATGGACGGGAGAGCGCGTTTACTTGAAGCGACTGGCGGAGAGGGTGGGATTCGAACCCACGGTACGCGTTAACGTACACACGCTTTCCAAGCGTGCGCCTTAAGCCTCTCGGCCACCTCTCCTTGACACGGAAACTAGTGTTACGGTTACGCCCCGTCAATCTCCTCAATCGGCGCCCGAAGACGCTCCCTCGCGGTTGTGGAAATAGCCGTCGCAGAACAGGGCGTTCTCCATCAATTCCTTTAGTCGGGATCCGGCGTCGGCGGAGGATTCCCTGCCGTCCAGCACGTTGCGGAAGATTTGCGCGACCGTCGCCATGTCCACGTCGTGGGGCGACAGACGGAAGCGATTGATTCCCATCTCCCTCATCTCCGCCATCCGGCCGGCCAGATTGCAGTAGGCATAAGACAGGGTCTGGGTGCCGTTGACGGCAAGGAAGGGGGCGCCGTCCAGGGTGTCTATCTCCATTCCGTCGGCGTCCTCGCCGCAGACATACCGGCAATTGTCCTTGGTCAGATTGTGGGCGCGGGCGTGATAGCAGCGGGCCGAAACGGCCAACGGCAGACGGCCGAAGACCATCACTTCCAGCTCCGCCGCAGCCGCCTTGGCCAGCACCGCAAGGGAGGCGGCGGGCAGTTCCGGCGGCAGGCATATCCTTTGCGCCCCTCCCTTCGTCAGATATTCCAGCGTGTCTTCGTTATAGATGTTGATGAAAGGGCCGATGGCGTGACGGCGTCCGCCGAGCAGGGCGCAAACGGCGATGTCGTTGGCCTCGACAAAGAACTCGTCACATGCCGCGATGTCGCGCACCGCCGCCATTTCGCGCTCGGTCATGATCAGCGCCGGCGTCGAATGCACAACCTCCTTGCCCGCCGCCTCAAGGCGCTCGATTACTTCAGCTATATACGGCTCGAAGAACGGCGTACGCTTGGAACACACCACTTCGCCGATGCAAACGCTGTCGATGCAGGCTTCGTCGGCGATCCTGAAATAGAAGTCGCGCTGTTTTTCCGGCGCCCAGTTGAAAAAAAGCGGGCCGAGAGTCAGCTTTGCGCTCATCGCCAGGTCTTGTCATAAACGCCGGCGGTCTGGCGTTGACCCTCGGTGACCGCTCCCAGGTCCAGATCAGGAACCGGTCGTGAATCGGCGACGGCATCTACGGCCCGGCGAAAAGCGGCGACCACCTTGGCGATGTAGGCGCGGCCGCGCTGGCGTCCTTCGATCTTCAGCGCCGTTACTCCGGCGGCCAGTAAATCGGGCAGTAACCGGGCGGCGCTGAGGCTGGTCGGTTCCTCGAACAGGTAGGAGGCGCGGCCATCGGCAACAAAACGACCCTTGCACAGGGTCGGGTAGCCGGCCGCTTCGCCTTCGGCGAAAGCATTGATGGTGTAGTCTCCCAGCTTGGAAACCAGACGGTCGCCCTCGTCCACATAGCGCACATGGCCGGCCGGCGAGCAGACGCCGTCCTTGTTGGGAGAAACCCCGGTGATGTAGGAAGACAGGGAGCAACGGCCCTCGGCCATGACGCACAGGCCGCCGAAGACGAATACCTCGGTCTCCACCGAAATATTCTTGTTGAGGGCGGCGATCTCGGCCACCGTCAGCACTCGGGGCAGCACCACCCGCTTGACGTTGAAAGCCTCCTGGTAGAAGCGGATGGCTTCGGGATTGGAGGCCGCCGCCTGCACCGAAAGATGGCGGCGCAGGTCCGGGCGCTTGCGCGTCGCATAGTCGGCCAGGCCGATGTCGGCGATAATCACCGCGTCGGCGCCGAGAAGAGCGGCGTCGTCAATCGCCCTGCGCCAGGGGCCGGGATTGCCGGCCTGGGGGAAGGTATTGACGGCGACCAGGATTTTAACTCCGCGCCGGTGGGCGTAGTCGACGCCTTCTTCCAATTCGGCGCGGCTGAAATTGAGGCCGGGGAAGTTGCGGGCGTTGGTCTCGTCGCGGAACCCCAGGTAAACGGCGTCGGCGCCGGATTCAACGGCGGCATGGAGCGCCGCCGGCGTTCCCGCCGGACAAACCAGCTCGAAGGTTTTTTTCATGCCTTTTTCAGCCCGGTTCGGCGGCGCGGGTGGGATAGCTCCCTTACTTTTTCTTCCAGCTTGTTCATCCTGTCCGCCTGAGCCTTGCGGTCGCGCATGGCCGGGGCGATGACGGCGGCGCGCAGCGCTTCGAGGTCTTCGGCGGCGCGGGCGAAAATACCGCCGGCCAGACCGGCGGCGCGGCGCGCCGGCGCGGCGAAAGGTCCGATCAGCGACAACATGTCGCCGACCACGTCGATTTCGGCGCCGTCAACGGCGTTGCGAAGCGCCACCACGGCCTCGGTATCGCCTTCGATCATCAGTTCCCGCGAGAAGAACAGGGCGTCGCCGTCGATCCGCCCCTCCAGCAGGTCGATCATGACCATGAGCGGCCCGCGAATGACGGCGCTTGTTTTCCTGTCGCCGGCATCGTCCTTGTTCAAGGCGCGCAGGCTTGGTTCTTGCGGATCGGGATCGAGAATGAAGGCAAACGGCAAGTCCGTCGGATCGATCAGGAACAGCGGACGGTCAAGGCCGGACAGGCGGTCAAAAACGCCGGGATGCCGCCTTTTGATCGCCGCCATGGCGGCGTCAAGCAGCGGCTGCAACAAAACCGGCGACAGCGGGCGCAGGACAAAGCCCGCCAGCAAAACCGGCGATAGAGGCGGCGCGGCGCGTTGCTGTTGAGTCATGGGTTCAGCATCCGAAGCAAAAGGAGAATTATAATTCAACAGCCGTCCTGCTGGCAATGATCCCGGTTAAGGAGTATTCCTGTGTTCCATGGGTGTTTTATTTTATCTCGGCTTGGGGCTGCTTGGCGTCGCCTTTGTCTCCGGCGCCGCCGAAATAGCGGCCCGCGCGGCTCCGGGGATGAACGGCATTGTCATCTCGGCTTATGACTTGTGGCACACGCTGTCGCCGACCAGCCTTGTCCACGCTCATATCGTTATTCAAAGAAACATCGGCCAATGGCTGTGGGACCCGGCGCTGAAGACGGTGATGAAACTGCCGGCGTGGTTTCTTTTCGGCGCCCCCGGCGCGTCCCTGGCTTGGTTTTGCAATCCGCTGCGCCACTCCGAGGGGAAGGGGCCGATAGACGAGGAAGATTTTTTCCTCCTCGACGCCCTGGACAAGAAAGCCAGGGAGGACGGCTACGGCGACGGCAAGCATGATCCCGGCCATAGCCTTGATGTGAGCTTCGCCTTCGACGATGATCAGGACAAGCCAGACAAATCCGAAAAGGAAGGATACGAGGACAACGCTTTCCTGCTTGATGAGTTGTCAAAGAAGATCGTTAATGGGGAATACGTTGAAACAGACGACGCCGCCCATGACCCGCCGCCGAAACGGGACGGCGGTTGACGCATCGTGTGTTATCGACAAGTGTCGAATTTTACTCTTGACCTAATGTTCGCTATTTGCGAACATTAGGGCGTCGGGCGGGAAAAGTGAATGTCGGTCACATACAAGAAGGCGCCGCGCAAAAGATTGCAAAACATGCAGCCGAAAAAGGCCAAAGCTATTATGGACGCCATCAACAAATTCGCCGCCGCTCCTAACGCAAAGCACAACAACGTCGCCGCATTGAACAATGTCTCTGGCGGTTTCAGGCTTCGTATCGGCGACTGGCGGGCTTCCTTCACTCTTGACGCCGACGCCGGCGATGTCGATGTGTTCGAGATAAGCCCGAGAGGAGGCGCCTACCGATGACAAAAACCGTGACTGCCTCTATCATTATCCCCGGTGATAAGTTCCGCTGCTTGCGGGTTGTTCGTGATACGCCGCGTGGCGCGCTCTTTGCCGCCTCCACCGCCACCGCTTCCACCATCGTCAGCGACGCCGGCGAAAGCGTTCCCGTCACCGTTATCGCACAGGGCGAATACGAGGCCATGGTAGACCGCATGGATGACATGGAGGCCGCCGCCGCTTACCATGCCACCCGCGATGAGGAATCCGTTCCTGCGGAAATGGTCGCTGCCCTTGTTAACGGCGAAAACCCGGTCCGCGTGTGGCGCAAGCACCGCCGTCTCACCCAGCAGGCTCTGGCTGACGCCGCGTCCATCGGCAAGCCCTACGTTTGTGAAATCGAGGCCGGCAAGAAAGAGCCTTCGGTTAAAACCCTGAAGGCCCTTGCCCGTGTTCTCGGCTGCGATCTGGATGACCTTGCTTAAATTACTTCAGCGCGTCGCATACGCGGCGTAGCGGCAAAAAGAAAAAGCAAGGGGAAAGGTAACCTTATGCGTCTGTACTGGAATGAAATCCGCGTTCGCGCCGCCGCCTTTGCCGGTCAAGCGGTGGCAATTTCTCCCCTTACCAAGGGGAGGTCAGGAGGGGTTTCTGGCTATTCGGAGAGTTTGGGAATGATCAGGATGCGTCGTTGTTGCGTAGGGATATTTTGAATTCAGGATGCGTCCCATTATTGAATTAATGCGGCATTAGTAAGGTCGCGGGAGGTCCGCTGCTATGACTCGAACAACAACGAGATATGTTGATTTTCAGCGGCTTGCACAACAGGGAAAAAGTGCATCAACTGTTATCAAGCTGATGATGGCGTGCAATGACATGCAGATCGCGAATGAGGCGTTGGCTGAGTGGAAGAAAGAGCAACCCCGACATCGCAAGGATCGAGAAATTGGAACCAGAATGTATTTTGTCCGTTTGCAGATGTCCCACCTTTATGAGGCGCTGAAGATTATTAAACAAATCCACACGGATGAATCGCTAAAGTGTTTGATCAAGCAGTGTGACGATAAAACCTAAAATTCATTTTCAAAACTTGAAGCCTTCATGCCCGATGGCTGCCAACGGACATGGTTCAAAGAAATGGTCGGCAATCTTCGGAACAACCTCGTGTTTCATTACGACGAGAGCGGCAAGCTAATAGAAAGAGCAATCTTGGACAGGGCGGGACGCGCCGGGGCGCGGCTCTCGTCAGTGACGCGCGGGAGTACCGCCTATCTTTGGCATTTCAAGCCGGCCGATGACGTTGTCGACAGCATCGTCGTGCGCCAGATATGGGGCGTTCCTCGGGACAAAGATTTGCGTGCCGAGGTCGATAAGATTGCCGGTGATATCCATGAAGTTTTTCTGCACTTCACCGACTTCGCAGGGGAGTTCATATGGAAATATATTGAAAGGTGATGCCGATAATTCGTCGACCGTTAATAAGCCGGGTTGAGTGCTGATTGAGGCATTATTACGACCCATATGGCGGCGATGATTCGGCGCAAAAGTTCCCTCAGCCACTTGAGGATGAGGCGCAGGTT
>Ga0209343_10002438_pt1 | contig 24012 bp, 26 predicted proteins | sample RifCSPlowO2_02_FD_184026 | JGI IMG/M metagenome (GOLD analysis project Ga0209343, IMG submission 184026) | Groundwater microbial communities from Rifle, Colorado - Rifle CSP2_plank lowO2_0.2 (SPAdes) (version 2) | ecosystem: Environmental > Aquatic > Deep subsurface > Groundwater | place... | reverse complement strand
GGTTTCAAAGTAGAAGAAGGTAAAAAAATTCGTGTCTTCAAGTCGACCCAAAAAGCGGTTGATGCTTGAACACTGCTAGGTAGAAGACCATGGCACGACTAAAAGAGATTTACCGGAAGGAAATCGCTCCCAAGCTGAAAGAACAACTTCAGCTGGGCAATGTGATGGAAGTTCCGCGCGTTACCAAGATCACCCTGAACATGGGTGTGGGCGAAGCGATCGGCGACAAAAAAGTCATCGAGCATGCTGTAGCTGACTTGGAAAAGATCACCGGTCAAAAAGCGGTCGTAACTTACGCTCGCAAATCCATCGCAGGCTTTAAAGTCCGTGAAGGTTGGCCGATTGGCGTCAAGGTAACCCTGCGCCGTGATCGTATGTACGAATTCCTGGATCGTCTGCTTGCGATCTCCCTGCCGCGCGTGCGTGACTTCCGCGGCCTGAATGCCAAGTCCTTCGATGGTCGTGGCAACTACAGCATGGGCGTCAAAGAGCAGATCATCTTCCCGGAAATTGATTACGACAAAATCGACGCATTGCGCGGTCTGGATATCACCCTGACCACCACTGCCCGTAACGATGATGAAGGTCGCGCCTTGCTGCGTGCCTTCAACTTCCCGTTCCGCAACTGATTGGAGTAGGAACATGGCCAAAACGAGCATGAAAAACCGCGAGCTGAAGCGTCAGCTAACGGTAGCCAAGTACGCCAAAAAGCGTGCCGAGCTGAAAGCTATCATCGCCAATCCGAACTCCACTCCGGAAGCGCGTTGGGAAGCACAAGTAGCTCTGCAGAAGCAGCCACGTGACGCCTGCGCTGCGCGCATGCGTAACCGCTGCCGTCTGACAGGTCGTCCGCATGGCGTGTACCGCAAGTTCGGCCTCGGCCGTAACAAGCTGCGCGAAGCTGCCATGCGTGGTGACGTGCCAGGTCTGGTGAAAGCCAGCTGGTAAGTTGCTAACGTTTCGTCGCTAGGCGTGGCCAAGGCCGCGTTTAGCGCTGAGCGGTAATGAATCAAGCCCCTATTGGGGCTTGATTCATTTATGAGCAGTCTCTAGAATACCCGGCTCGCCAGAGCGCGCCTTCGTTGGTGGTGCTTTTGGCGGCTCTTAGCCATTTGGCTAATTCATTTTGTATCAGGAGCGTCTAGCCCATGAGTATGCAGGACCCGTTAGCGGACATGCTAACTCGTATCCGTAATGCCCAGATGGCTGAAAAGGCCGTTGTAAGCATGCCTTCTTCTACCTTGAAGGTGGCTGTAGCTAAAGTCCTCAAGGGCGAAGGTTACATTGCGGATTTTCAGATCAGCAGCGAAGTTAAACCGCAGCTGACCATCGAGCTGAAGTACTTCGAAGGCCGTCCGGTCATCGAAGAAGTGAAGCGCGTCAGTCGTCCTGGCTTGCGTCAGTACAAGGCCGTTGAAGATCTGCCGAAAGTTCGTGGCGGTCTTGGCGTGTCCATCGTCTCCACCAACAAAGGTGTGATGACGGATCGTGCTGCGCGCGCTGCCGGTATCGGCGGCGAAGTCCTTTGCACTGTGTTCTAAGGGGGGATAAGCATGTCTCGCGTTGCTAAGAACCCCGTAAAGCTGCCCGCTGGCGTTGAAGTTCAACTGGCTGGCCAGCAGCTTTCGGTGAAGGGTGCCAAGGGCACTCTAGACCTAAAAGTACATTCGTCTGTTGAAGTGATCGTGGAAGCTGGCGAGCTGCGTTTTGCAGCCCGTAATGGCGACCAGCAGACTCGCGCAATGGCCGGTACTACCCGTTCCCTGGTGAACAACATGGTAACTGGCGTCAGCCAAGGCTTTGAGCGCAAGCTTCAGCTGGTTGGTGTTGGTTATAAAGCACAAGCTAAAGGCGATGTATTGTCCTTGGCTCTGGGCTTCTCGCATCCGGTTGATTACGACCTGCCGGCAGGCGTCACTGCTGAAACCCCTAGCCAGACCGATATCCTGATCAAGGGTATTGATAAGCAACTGGTTGGTCAGGTGGCCGCTGAGATCCGCGACTTCCGTCCACCAGAGCCGTACAAAGGCAAAGGTGTGCGTTACGCAGACGAAGTCGTCCGTCGTAAAGAAGCCAAGAAGAAGTAGGGCATAGCAAATGACCGACAAAAAAGTTACTCGACTGCGTCGCGCTCGCAAAGCACGCCTGAAAATGCACGAGCTGGAAGTCGTGCGTCTGTGCGTGTATCGCTCCTCGCAGCACATCTACGCCCAGGTCATCTCGGCCGACGGCGGCAAGGTCTTGGCCAGTGCCTCGACTTTGGACAAAGAACTGCGTGATGCTGCCACTGGCAACATTGACGCTGCCAAGAAGGTAGGGCTGCTGGTTGCTGAGCGTGCGAAAGTCGCTGGCATCACCCAGGTTGCTTTTGACCGTTCTGGCTTCAAGTACCACGGTCGTGTCAAGGCACTGGCTGATGCTGCTCGTGAAGGCGGGCTGGAGTTCTAAGTTATGGCAAATAACGACCAAAAGCGCGACGAAGGCTATATCGAGAAGCTGGTTCAAGTGAACCGCGTTGCCAAAACCGTTAAAGGCGGCCGTATCTTCACTTTCACCGCGTTGACCGTGGTGGGTGATGGTAAGGGTCGTGTTGGTTTCGGCCGTGGCAAGTCTCGTGAAGTGCCGGCTGCCATCCAGAAGGCGATGGAAGCTGCTCGTCGCAACATGATTCAAGTGGACCTTAACGGTACCACTCTGCAGTACGCGATGAAGTCCGGTCATGGCGCCTCTAAGGTGTATATGCAGCCTGCTTCGGAAGGTACCGGTATCATTGCGGGCGGCGCCATGCGTGCTGTTCTCGAGGTTGCTGGCGTGCAGAACGTCCTGGCCAAGTGCTATGGCTCGACTAACCCGGTAAACGTGGTTCACGCCACTTTCAAGGGTCTGAAGGCCATGCAGTCTCCTAGCTCTATTGCTGCCAAGCGCGGCAAGACTGTTGAGGAGATCCGCTAATCATGACTACTGCAACCGTGAAAGTTACGCTGATCAAAAGCATGACTGGCCGTATCCCTAACCACAAACTGTGCGTTAAGGGTCTGGGTCTGCGTCGCATTGGTCACACCGTAGAAGTTCTGGATACTCCCGAGAATCGCGGGATGATCAACAAGGCTTACTACATGCTGCGAGTCGAGGGTTAATCGATGAAACTCAATGATCTGAGTCCAGCGCCGGGTTCCCGTCGTGAAAAGCATCGTCCGGGCCGTGGTATCGGTAGTGGTTTGGGTAAGACCGGTGGCCGTGGCCACAAGGGTCAAACCTCCCGCTCCGGTGGCACCATTGCTCCGGGTTTTGAGGGTGGTCAACAGCCGTTGCACCGCCGTCTGCCGAAATTCGGTTTCGTTTCCCTGAAGGCCATGGATCGCGCAGAAGTGCGTACCTCCGAGCTGGCTAAAGTGGTTGGCGATGTCGTTACTCTGCAGTCGCTGAAGGATGCCAACGTAATCAACCAAAACATTCAGCGTGTAAAAGTCATGCTGTCTGGCGAAGTTGGTCGCGCTGTTACCCTTAAAGGTATCGCTGCCACCAAGGGTGCGCGTGCGGCTATCGAAGCAGCTGGCGGTAAGTTCGAGGACTAAATGGCTAAGCAAGGTGCTCTCTCAGCGCTCAGCAATGGCGGGTTATCCGAGCTCTGGGCTCGACTGCGTTTTCTGTTTCTGGCGATCGTCGTCTATCGGATAGGTGCGCACATCCCAGTTCCTGGGATTAACCCCGACCGGCTGGCCGATCTGTTTCGACAGAATGAGGGGACCATTCTTAGCTTGTTCAACATGTTTTCCGGCGGCGCGCTGGAGCGGATGAGTATCTTTGCATTGGGGATCATGCCGTACATTTCGGCATCGATCATCATGCAGTTGATGACCTCCGTCAGCCCGCATCTGGAGCAGTTGAAGAAGGAAGGTGAGGCTGGTCGACGCAAGATCAGCCAATACACCCGCTATGGCACCGTGGTTCTGGCCCTGGTTCAAGCTACCGGCATGTCCGTTGGCTTGGCTGGTCAGGGTGTCGCGTTTTCGGCTGATTTCGGCTTCCACTTCGTAGCAGTCACCACCTTCGTGGCGGGTGCGATGTTCATGATGTGGTTGGGCGAGCAGATTACCGAGCGCGGTATTGGCAATGGCATTTCGATGCTGATTTTTGCTGGTATCGTGGCCGGTCTTCCGAGCGCTATAGGGCAGTCTTTCGAGTCTGCTCGGCAGGGCGATATCAACATCTTCGCTCTGGTGGCTATCGGTTTGTTGGCGGTGGCGATCATCGGTTTTGTGGTGTTCATTGAGCGTGGTCAGCGTCGCATTGCGGTGCACTACGCCAAGCGTCAGCAGGGCCGCAAGGTCTTCGCGGCGCAGACCAGCCACTTGCCGCTGAAGGTGAACATGGCGGGCGTAATCCCGGCCATTTTTGCCAGCAGCATTTTGCTGTTCCCGGCTTCGTTGGGTGCCTGGTTTGGTCAGTCCGAAGGTATGGGCTGGTTACAGGATCTTTCGCAGTCGATCGCTCCTGGTCATCCGTTGAATATCTTGCTGTTTAGTGCGGGGATCATTTTCTTCTGCTTCTTCTACACGGCGTTGATGTTCAATCCGAAAGACGTAGCGGAAAACCTGAAGAAGTCCGGTGCCTTTATTCCGGGCATCCGTCCGGGCGAGCAATCGGCGCGCTATATCGATGGCGTGTTGACCCGCTTGACCATGTTCGGTGCTCTGTACATGACGGCGGTCTGTCTGTTGCCCCAGTTTCTGGTGGTGGCGGCCAACGTACCGTTCTACCTTGGCGGGACTTCGTTGCTGATCGTGGTGGTGGTTGTCATGGACTTTATGGCCCAAGTGCAATCGCATCTCGTATCGCATCAGTATGAATCCCTGATGAAGAAAGCCAACCTGAAGGGCTACGGCGGCGGAATGCTTCGCTGAAGTACCCATAAGGTTCGAGGAGTTGGTGATGAAAGTTCGTGCATCGGTGAAAAAGCTGTGCCGCAACTGCAAGATTATCCGTCGCGAAGGTGTCGTGCGCGTAATCTGCAGCGCAGAGCCGCGTCATAAGCAGCGCCAAGGCTGATTGTGACCTGAGCGTTACAAGCCCGGCAGCTAGTGCGCTGCCGGGTTGATTATTTGCTATTACAGCGTTAATATCTCGCGCCCTTTTCTTGGTTCAGGGGCGTAGGTAGCTGTCAAATGGAGTCCCACTGAATGGCCCGTATTGCAGGCGTAAACATTCCGGATAACAAGCATACTGTTATCTCGCTGACCTACATCTTTGGTGTTGGTCGCACTACTGCACAGAAGATTTGTGCAGCGGCCGGGGTTAACCCGGCGGTAAAAATTAAAGATCTGAGTGACGAGCAGGTTGAACTGTTGCGTACAGAGGTTTCCAAGGTTAATACCGAAGGTGACCTGCGTCGTGAAATCAACATGAAAATCAAGCGCTTGATGGATTTGGGCTGCTATCGCGGTCTGCGTCATCGCCGTGGCCTGCCGGCTCGCGGTCAGCGTACTAAGACCAACGCGCGTACCCGTAAGGGCCCGCGTAAGCCGATCCGCAAGTAATCGCGCCCGCGAATCGACAGGAATATAGTCATGGCAAAACCTGCTGCTCGTCCTCGTAAAAAAATCAAAAAGACAGTGGTTGATGGCATCGCCCACATCCACGCGTCTTTCAACAACACCATCGTGACCATTACTGACCGTCAAGGTAACGCCCTGTCTTGGGCTACTTCCGGTGGTTCGGGTTTCCGCGGTTCACGCAAGTCCACCCCGTTCGCTGCCCAGGTGGCTGCTGAGCGTGCTGGTCAAGCTGCGCTGGAATACGGCCTGAAAAACCTCGACGTTAACGTCAAGGGTCCAGGTCCGGGTCGTGAGTCCGCTGTCCGTGCATTGAACGGCTGCGGCTATAAGATCGCCAGCATCACCGACGTGACGCCAATCCCGCATAACGGGTGCCGTCCGCCGAAGAAGCGTCGCGTGTAATCAGGAGACAGATAAATGGCACGTTACATTGGTCCAAAATGCAAACTGTCTCGTCGTGAAGGCACAGATCTTTTCCTGAAAAGCGGTGTTCGCGCCCTGGAATCGAAGTGCAACATCGAAGCAGCCCCAGGTATTCACGGTCAGCGTCGTGGTCGCCAGTCCGACTACGGCACCCAGCTGCGTGAGAAGCAAAAAGTTCGCCGCATCTATGGCGTACTTGAGCGTCAATTCAGCGGTTATTACAAGGAAGCTGCCGGCCGTAAGGGCGCTACCGGTGAGAACCTGCTGCAGATCCTCGAGTGCCGTCTGGATAACGTCGTTTACCGTATGGGCTTTGGCGCTACTCGTGCCGAATCCCGTCAGCTGGTTTCGCACAAAGCGATCAGCATCAACGGTAAAACTGTAAACGTCCCGTCGTACCAGGTTAAAGCTGGCGACGTGGTTGCGGTTCGTGAGAAGTCGAAGAATCAGCTGCGCATCGTTCAGGCTCTTGAACTCTGTGCCCAGCGTGGCCGCGTTGAGTGGGTAGATGTAGACGTTGAGAAGAAGTCTGGCGTGTTCAAAAGCGTCCCGGCTCGCAGCGATCTGTCCGCCGACATCAACGAAAGCCTGATTGTCGAGCTCTACTCCAAGTAAGGGCTAGAAAATAGGTGCATCCATGCAGATTTCGGTAAATGAATTCCTGACCCCTCGTCACATTGATGTGCAGGTGGTCAGTCCGACCCGCGCCAAGATCACTCTCGAGCCTCTCGAGCGTGGCTTTGGCCATACGCTGGGCAACGCGCTGCGTCGCATCCTGTTGTCCTCAATGCCTGGCTGTGCAGTAGTCGAGGCCGAGATTGACGGTGTGCTCCATGAGTACAGCGCCATCGAAGGTGTGCAGGAAGACGTAATTGAAATCCTGCTGAACCTCAAAGGTCTGGCTATCAAGCTGCACGGTCGTGACGAAGTTACGCTGAACCTGGTTAAAAAAGGTTCGGGTGTGGTTACTGCTGCCGATATTCAGCTGGATCACGATGTCGAGATCGTCAACGGCGATCACGTTATTGCCAACCTGGCTGCCAACGGCGCACTGAGCATGAAGCTCACCGTACGCCGTGGCCGTGGCTATGAACCTGCTGACGCTCGGCAGAGCGATGAAGATGAAAGCCGCAGCATTGGTCGCTTGCAGCTTGACGCTTCGTTCAGCCCGGTTCGCCGCATTGCCTATGTTGTTGAAAACGCCCGCGTTGAACAGCGTACTAACCTGGACAAGCTGGTTATTGACCTGGAGACCAACGGTACTCTGGACCCGGAAGAGGCTATCCGCCGTGCCGCGACCATTCTGCAGCAGCAGTTGGCCGCGTTCGTCGACCTCAAAGGTGACAGCGAGCCAGTGGTTATCGAGCAGGAAGACGAGATCGATCCGATCCTGTTGCGCCCGGTTGATGATCTTGAGCTGACCGTTCGTTCGGCCAACTGCCTCAAGGCAGAAAACATCTACTACATCGGCGACCTGATTCAGCGCACCGAAGTAGAGTTGTTGAAGACGCCGAACCTGGGCAAGAAGTCTCTGACTGAGATCAAAGACGTTCTGGCCTCGCGCGGTCTGTCCCTCGGTATGCGCCTCGACAACTGGCCGCCGGCAAGTCTTAAGAAAGACGAAAAGGCCACGGCCTGATCGTCGTAATCACCGAACGTGAGTTTGGTAAGGAATTGAACCATGCGTCATCGTAAGAGTGGTCGTCACCTCAACCGCACCAGCGCGCATCGTAAAGCCATGTTTCAAAACATGGCGGTGTCGCTGTTTGAGCACGAGCTGATCAAAACTACCCTGCCTAAGGCCAAAGAACTGCGTCGCGTAGCCGAGCCGCTGATCACCTTGGCTAAAATTGATAGCGTTGCCAACCGTCGTCTGGCTTTCGACCGTACTCGTTCGAAAGCTATGGTAGGTAAGCTGTTCAATGACCTGGGCAAGCGCTACGCCACCCGTCAGGGCGGCTACCTGCGTATCCTCAAGTGCGGTTTCCGCGCTGGCGACAATGCGCCAATGGCGTATGTCGAGCTGGTTGATCGTCCCGTCGGTGGTGAAGCTGTTTCCGCCGAGTAAGACGTCAGTCTGAACAAAAAGCCGGGCCTAGTGCCCGGCTTTTTGTTGCCCGCTGGAAAGCCCGCCGGCGCGCCGACAGCCGTTCTGCTTGACCTGAGCATTGGGGGCGCCGAGCATGTAGATTCTTCGCTGGTTTGTTCAAGGAATTGCCTGATGAAAGGTCACGCTGCGGTTATCGACTATCTGAAAATGCTCCTCAAAGGCGAATTGGCCGCTCGCGATCAGTATTTTGTCCATTCACGGCGCTACCACGATATGGGGTTGAGCAAGCTCTACGAGCGAATCAATCACGAGATGGAAGAAGAGACGCAACATGCCGACGCGTTGCTGCGCCGCATCGTGTTTCTTCAAGGCGTGCCGGACATGGCGCCGAATGCCTTTGTTTTCGGCTCCAGCGTGCCGGAGATGCTCAAGCTCGATCTGGCTCTGGAGTACGAGGTGCGTGCGGCCCTGAGCAAGGGCATTGCCCTCTGCGAGCAGCATCAGGATTACCAAAGCCGCGAAATCCTGCTGGCGCAATTGAAGGACACAGAAGAAGACCACGCCTACTGGCTTGAGGTGCAGTTACGCCAGATTAATCTGCTCGGCCTGGAAAACTACCTGCAGGCGCAAGTCTAAGCAGACCCTGTCAGGCGCTCTCCCGCGCGCTTGCCATCACTGACGCAAAACCGGGCGCCGACTATAGTTAGGCGAATCACACAGGAGTCTCCCATGAGCGCTACCGTCAACAACCGCCGCCGCTTCCAGCGCATCGCCTTCGATGCCGCCACCGAGTTGCTGCAAGGCTCGCATCGCTGGGATGTGGAGTTGCTCGACCTGTCTCTTAAAGGCCTGTTGGTGCGCTGCCCGGCAGGCTGGGACGGCGACCCTGGGCATCCGTTCCTAGCCAACATCACCCTGGCGAGTGACATTCAGGTGCAGGTCGAAGTCGATCTGGCGCGCACCCTTGATGGTCAGCTCGGTTTTGTTTGCCGGCACATCGACCTTGATTCGATTAGCCACCTGCGGCGCCTGGTCGAGCTCAATCTGGGCGATCAGAGCCTGCTGGAGCGCGAGTTGGCGGCCCTCGGAGAAGAGGATCAGGCACGCTAGATGAGCTTCTGTCTGAAGGAGCTATTTGAGGCGAGTCAGACGAGGCTTCACGCGGAACGTAAGGGAAGTAGCCTGTGCCCGTGACTTTCGCGTACGCGAAAAAGCATGACCAAACGCATCTAATTATTTTCGCGTACGCGAAAATTTGAGCACTGAACCGGCACCATCGCTCAGTAATAATCGCCTTAATCAAGCCAGATCAAAAACGAATATAAGGAGATGCATCTAATTTTTTAATTCGAGAAATCACAACCTCAGTAGTCGGTTTAACTGCTGCGCCTGACCCACCCATACTAGAATAGAGACATGCAACTTCCGGATAATTCATTGCAGCAAGAATGGAGGCCAAGGCATGGGGTTTGGGGCCAAAAGGAACCATAACAACACTAGCAACCTGCAAGTATGGATAGAACATTTCCCGAAGTATAGAGTAGCTTCTTTCCACGCTATCAATGGGAGCATATACAGTGCCCATAGAGCAGCTTTCTAAAAAAACCTTGTTGCACTGAATTGCTTTTTCCGTATAGTCTTCTAATGCACCAGGACGAGCAATTAGAGAAAAAGTTTTATCCGGCTCAATTTTTCGATGCAAACAAATTGGCCCGCCTTCGTTAAACCCAAGACTAAAGATCCCAACAGTCTCTTTGTTATAGGTTGAAATCCCGCCACACCCTGGGAGCACGATTGGATCACTTAATTGACTACCAGTATATGCTTTTACATGCTCGCCAACTGAGTACACAAAATCACAAACTACAGGAACACCAAAATCGTAACTTTTTATAAAATTTAGTATCTCTGAATACCACAAGCGTGGCATCGATGAATAATCAACAAGAACCTTGAAGCTATCAGCGGGGCCTGCAACAAAATTTTCGACAGCATCTAACAGCGTTGCAAATAGCTTATTTACATCATGATACCCAAGAACAATAGGGTCGACTTTATACCTTGAAGAGTGCGAATAGAATGCACTGTTCAGCTTGTAATCTGAGTTCTCTGCGCTATCGGAAAATCCGAAGACTATAACTTTTGAACTGGCGGATGAAAATAGACCAGGAAAGAAAATAGACCTTTCTTCATACCCACATGCAAAGATAGAAAGGTCGTATTCGGTTGAATCCAGCTCTTCAATTGATAAATCATTAACATCAAGATATGACATTATAGCAACTCCATTTGCTGCGAAGTCACGCGTCGATCAACTCCGCGCTCAACGCCAAAAGAGAGTATTGAGCTAAGTGAGATTTCTTCCCCTCTTCGCGGCAACAAATTAAAATGCGGCGACAGTATATATGACAGCCTAAAAACCCCACTTTTAATCGGCAATGTATCAAAATCAGAACGCTCAATAATTGGCCTCACTAGACCTAAGCCTATTGCGTCTGCAACCACGCTCCATACATCATCATTATTAACGTTAAATTTAAATGACAACCGCATATCAGTGGAGAGCTTTTGATTATGCAGGGAGTCTTGAAAATACTTACCAATTAGTGAAAGTACATTCTGAACTTTCTCTCCTTGGTTAGGCTCGTACACCATACGCCTGTACTCATCGTACGAATAAGACCGCAGAATTTTATCTTGGACAGTGTTTGATACCGGCTTAAACCCAGCACCTTCACTGCTTGCATTATAAAAAGAATTCAATAAGCTTATAAGCCGGCGGGGGTTACCATCACTACAGCGAATCACCATCTCATAGCCAGAATATGCGACCGTACGCGCATTACCTCTGTGACTTGCGCGCAAGTCACGTAGCAGTATAGCGCCCTTAAGTTTTCTTCCTATCTCGTCATCAAATTTTTTAGTTCCGAAAAGGTCATGAGCCCGCCGCTTCGTTTTTTCATTACAATACTTATCTATCAAAGAAAGCATTCTTGGCTGGTCAACCGTCTCTTCATTAGACAGAAGATATGAAGAGCCCAAAAGGGTTTGCAGAGTGATACCTGCGTCAGCCCAGCTACTGCTCTTAACTCGCTTATCAAATATATCCTCACTGAACCGCCTTAATACTTCAAACTCGTCTTTCTTTCCGCCTCGCGAGACCAAATCTAAATTATCAAGGTAAACATATGTAAAGTCATCCTTCCTATTAAGAGGGACGCTAGTATTTGTTTCCAAGCTGTAATGCTTGTATGGCATTGTTGTGATTTTGAAAACCAAACCATCAGCAAAAGTTCTCAAATGTGAGTTCAGTATCACATGATGAAACTCACTAAGGTATTCCGCCTCATCAAGGCATACAGCCCACGCAACATCTTCAGGAAAATTGATGAAGCTCTTGGTAATTGTAATTGCCCGCTTTAATGGTTCAAATAAACCGAGTTCGAAAGCGCCCCCGATCAGAGCCACGACCAAAGAGCGATCGACTCTAGCACGCTGCTCTGCCAGCATCTTTTTATACTCCAGCTCCCCCAACTCATCTCTAAGTTGGCGCAAGGTATAAATATTGTCTTTATCAAACCATGCCTTAGCAATTTTCTCTGAGACCGAACGTTCAACATGGGCACGCTCCCCTGCATCCGGGAAATAACAATCAATGCAGCTACGCAACGTATTTATATAAGCCGCACAACAAGAAATATTTAACTTCCATTTGAAATGCAATTCTTGCTCGGCATTATCCAGCCACACAGCATTCTTCAACTCACCAACCCATGACAAGCGCATTGGCACATAAATACCAACAAACTTTTTATCTCTTATAATACTCCTAGCCTTGGGGTGATTGATTTTTGATAAGTACTCATGCGAAAGCATCTTCACAATAGCTGTTTTGCCTGAGCCTCTCGCCCCTAGCACGATATGATTTTTAGCAGAAATTAACCGTTCGAAGGTCTTTGTCCATACAAATTGATTCGGCAAGTCTTCTACAGTACTATTTCTGGCGTTATCGTTTTCAAATGGGTTAATTATTTTTGACGATTTCGACAAAGACATGCGCTCACCCCTTAAGAATAATTAACTGGTCAAGATTAAACTCATCTATCTCATGCAGTGTAACATTCAATGCTTCAGAGACGTCTTTGAGAGAAGAGCGCAACATTTCATTTGTATAGTATTTGAACTCAGGATTCTCTAACAAAAAATCTTTCCACTTGAGATGCGTGGCAGAACCGAAGGCGATTTCAAACAATGCACAAAGTTTTGAGACAACCTCCGCTTGAGGAAGAAAAGCCCCGAAGTTATGCTGTCTATCTACAGTGCTCTTTCCTGGGCTAGACATCCACCCAGGCCCACCATAATGAGTCCAGGTTTTAACCTCGCCTCTAGCATATTTGCTTGAATTACAGCGGTCGTGAAATTCCACAATGTGGAAATGGTTTCCTACTGCCTCATAATACTTATTATCCAGGCTTGCGCTAAAACTTCCCGCACACAATATATTCAAAGGATGACCAGAGCTTTTGATCTCCATATTGAATCTCGGTATATGTTTGTGGCCATGCACAATGAAATCAAATTTATGCTTAGCCAGCGCATCCAATAACCCGGCCGCATTTGACATTGCACTAAAGTCCGGCTGATCAAATGTCACATCTAAATATTGAATTGGATGATGGTGAAAAATAAAAACCTTCAGCTTGTCGGTCTTAGATATTTTTGCTAATAAACGATCGATTTCATCTAGTTGGCCAGGTTTTACCTCGCCGCAGTGAGGATGTTTATCTGGTGTATCGTAAGCGGCGGTATTCAGCGCGCATACTACCGCATCAGCAAATTCCCACGTCACAAGGTATGGAGACTCATCAAAGCGTCCATTAGCGCTGGATAAATTATGATTAAAAATATAACTGCTAGCATGCATATTTAAATATTTTGGCTTTATAACGTCTTCATCGCTATGTCCTATACTTTTCAGTGCCTTAATAGTTACCCAGTCAACATCATGATTGCCTGGGCAGAAGAGGATTTTCTCCTCAGGGACACCAAGAATCTGAGCAATTTCTTTAATTCGCAGGGATGCAAGCTCAAACTCCGCCTTACAGCCAGCATTTGTAATATCGCCTGGAACGAGAAGGTAGTCGGCTGCAACACCTTCCCGCTCAACAAACTTACTGAACTGCTCTATATAGTTGTCAACACCGCCAGAAGACTCACCATCTAAAGAAAAATCTTTAGCCTTCGACCCACCGCCGACATGCAGATCGCTAATAACAGCCATCTTGATATTAATTAGACAATTATCCATGAAGGATCTCTGGTAGATTTGAAAAATTACTGACAATTAACTCGTCTACAATTTTTCTATGCGCACTAAACCCTGCAACGTGCCTTCTTACGCTAACACCCTGCATATTCCACTTATCCTGGATTACATCTCTAATCACACTGCAGTCGCTATATGAAAAAATGAAATGCGCACCTCTTGAATCTATTTCTTCAAGCACATAAATCAATCGATCTATATCAGTAAAATGGAATGATCCAGGGCCATACTCCCCCCGCTTACGCGCTTCGGGTTTCGAGTATGGAGGGTCCAAGTAGACCAGGTCGCCAGGCTTTACATAGCCAAGAATGCCGGCAAAATCACCGGATAACAGATCAACATTTGAAAGCGCTTGAGAGTAGTTTCGAATAACTTCTAGCGTAGGCATCTTGCCGGTTTTCGTTCCCATTGGGACATTGAAAACACCAGCAAGGTTCGTCCTATAGACCCCATTAAAACAAAGCTTATTTAAATATATAAACCGTGCGGCGCGCTCTGCGTCAGACATATGGCGGAGCTCGGCCGCTCTTAGCTCATAATACTTTGACGAAGAAACCTCGTGCTTACTTAAACACTCAAACACTTCATCTGGAGAAGATTTTATCTGTCTGTAGGCCAGCATCAGTTCTTCATTCATATCAGAAAGAACTGCGGAGGGTGGTAGCAGATCAAAAAATAAGCATGCGGACCCACAGAATGGTTCAAGATAAGTTCCATAATTTTCTGGGAAACGCAATTTTATACTGGATAGTAATTTTTTCTTGCTTCCAGCCCATCTAAACAATGGATCCACAAATGAACCTTATATGTAAATTAAATTTCTAAGCATTACCCTAAATTTATCTCGGTAAACTATCGTCCTGTGCTCAGGCCAACTTTCTCGCCAATTCTTCTGCTTGAGGGTGGTAGTAACGCATAAGCATGCGAGTGTCTTTATGCCCAGTGATTTTTGTCAACTCATGAAGTGGAAATATATCGGCTAGTCGTGACGCTGCTTCGTGGCGCAAATCATGAAATCGAAGGTCTATCAAATAACGGGGGTCTGGTGTCTCCCCTTTACCACCACACTCATCCACATATTTTGATCGCGCACGCTTGAGTGCACGATCAAAAGCCCGAGTAACCGCGTCCTCACGAACATTGAAGACTTTTCCCAAGTCCGTATCAACCTTGTTGCTGATAGCTTCCAGCGTTGCGACAGCCTTTGATGAGAGAGGCACATCACGAGAGTTGCCATTCTTAGTGCTAGGCAGATGTGCAACCCTACGCTTAAGGTCGATGTGCTCCCAGCGCAATGACACTATTTCACCACGTCGCATGGCTGTTTCGATCGCCAAGTGAACAATAGCCGGCAGAATATCAGACCCTGTAGCAGCCAGAATTCGTTCTACTTCGCCGTCCAGGAAGCGCTCAGTACTAGGAGCGCCGATAGTGGCGTCAGGTGCCAGAGTAACGATACGACGTGTCCTGGCATTGCTGACCTGAGGTTTACGAATCAACTCAACAGGATTGAGCAAACCTTCCATACCCCACTCCTTCCGAGCGATGGTGAACACATGCGAGAGCACAGCTAGGCGACGTAATACCGTGGCTGATTTATGGGTTTTCAACCATTCATCCCGTAGCTTGGCCACATCAGCGCTGCGTACCGCAGCCAACGAACGACGAGCTAAATCGGTAGCTTTCCAGATCACAATTACTGAGCGTTCCTGAACAGCCCCTTTTTTGAGTGCAGAGACTTCCCGCTCGTAACGCTCAAATGCCTCTGATAGCGATGTAGCTTCGGCCTCAACACGACTGACAAAGATTCCACGATCAATTTCTGATTCGACCTGGCGCGCCCAAGCCTCCGCCTCGGCGCGGGTAGGCAGTGTTTTGACTTGCGCAGGAAAGCCTTTGCGGTTGATACGAGCCTGCCATTGCAGCTCGCCACGCTTACGGAAAGATGCCATCGACTGCCCTCTAGATCAGGTGGGCAGAGTAATGCCAGATGGACAGAATTTGGACAATAAATCGAAAATCAGCTCAATAAAAAAGGCCAGCATCGCTGCTGGCCCTTGTTTTACTGGTGCCGGAGATAGGAATCGAACCTACGACCTTCGCGTTACGAGTGCGCTGCTCTACCGACTGAGCTACACCGGCTGAATGGCTGGTCTTTTTAGCAAGGGATGGCGCTGCAGGCAAGCTGAAAACGCATTGCGTCCAACAAGTTGGCGCGGCATCTGGGCTGGGCCGACTAAAACGCGCAGCCACAAGGCTGCGCGTTTTAGTTATGCATCAGGCCAGTTTCTTGTGGCGTACCCGGTGCGGCTGGGATGCGGCGTCGCCGAGGCGCTTCTTGCGGTCGGCTTCGTACTCGGTGTAGTTGCCCTCGAAGAACACCGCCTGCGAGTCATCCTCATAGGCGAGGATGTGGGTCGCGACACGGTCGAGGAACCAGCGATCGTGGGAGATCACAATGGCGGCGCCAGGGAAGTCGAGCAGGGCTTCTTCCAGGGAGCGCAGGGTTTCCACGTCGAGATCGTTGGACGGCTCGTCCAGCAGCAGCACGTTGGCACCTTCTTTCAGGGTCAGGGCCAGGTGCAGGCGGCCGCGCTCACCGCCGGAGAGGTCCTTGACGAACTTCTGCTGGTCGCCACCCTTGAAGTTGAAACGGCCCACGTAGGTGCGCGAGGGGATCTCGTAGTTGCCGATCTTGATCACGTCGGAGCCGTCGGAAACCATTTCCCACACGGTCTTCTTGCCGTCGAGGTCGTCGCGGCTTTGATCAACGCAGGCCAGTTGCACGGTTTCGCCGATTTCGATGCTGCCCGAATCCGGCTGCTCCTTGCCCATCAGCATGCGGAACAGGGTCGATTTACCCGCGCCGTTGCCGCCGATCACGCCGACGATGGCGCCCTTGGGCATGCTGAACGACAGGTTGTCGATCAGCATGCGATCGCCATAGCCTTTGCACACGTTGTTGAACTCGATGACCTTGTCACCCAGGCGCGGGCCAGCCGGGATGTAGATCTCGTTGGTTTCGCTGCGCTTCTGGAATTCCTGCGACTGCATTTCCTCGAAGCGCTGCAAGCGGGCCTTGGACTTCGACTGACGGGCCTTGGCGCCTTTGCGCACCCATTCCAGCTCGTCCTTCATGGCTTTTTCATGGGCCGACTGTTGCTTGGATTCCTGGGCCAGACGTTCCGATTTGGCCTCCAGCCAGCCGGAGTAGTTGCCCTCGTAAGGGATGCCCTGGCCGCGGTCGAGTTCGAGAATCCAGCCGGCGACGTTATCCAGGAAGTAACGGTCGTGGGTGATCGCCACCACGGTGCCGGGGAAGTCATGCAGGAAGTGCTCCAGCCAGGCCACCGAGTCGGCGTCCAGGTGGTTGGTCGGTTCGTCCAGCAGGAGCATGTCGGGGGCCGACAGCAGCAGGCGGCAGAGGGCCACGCGGCGCTTCTCACCACCGGAGAGGTGCTCGACCTTGGCATCCCAGGCCGGCAGGCGCAGGGCGTCGGCGGCGACTTCCAGTTGGCGTTCGAGGTTGTGACCGTCGCCGGCCTGGAGGATGGCTTCCAGCTTGGCCTGCTCGGCGGCCAGCTTGTCGAAATCGGCATCCGGATCGGCGTAGGCGGCGTAGACCTCGTCCAGGCGCGCCTGGGCGTCCTTGATTACGCTGACCGCTTCTTCGACCACTTCACGGACGGTCTTGCTCGGGTCCAGCTGTGGCTCTTGCGGCAGGTAGCCGACATTCAGCTCCGGCATCGGCCGGGCTTCGCCGTCGAACTCGGTGTCGACGCCGGCCATGATCTTCAGCAGGGTGGATTTGCCTGAGCCGTTGAGGCCGAGCACGCCGATCTTGGCGCCGGGGAAAAAGGACAGGGAAATGTTCTTCAGGATTTCCCGCTTCGGCGGTACCACTTTGCACAGCCGGTGCATGGTGTAGACGTATTGAGCCATGGATTAACGCGTGCCCGTGACAGAGAAAAAGGAACGCGCCCAGGCGAGAAAATCGCCCCGCGCGCATGGGCCAAAGCTACCGGAATGCGCCCTGCAGGGCAAACCGCGAACGCCGTGCGGCACGCACCAGGACGCCACGGCAAACAGCGCCGCAGCAGGGCGCGGCACTCGTCGGCACGGCTGGCACTTGGCCACACTTCAAGGCATGCTTGGCGCCCCGCGCGAAGCGGACTACTGTCACAGTAACGCCGTCCTCTCTATTGCCGCCGTTTTTGCAGGATCACGCCTTCAGTGCCCGAGCCCGTCACCCCGTCTTCTGCGTCGCCCACGGATGATCGTCGCCTACCGCCGCGCAGCCGCTGGCTCAAGGGGCTGTTGCTGGGTCTGCTGCTGAGCATGCTGGCACTGATCATCTGGCAACTGCGTCAGGACTTTGCTCAGCAGCTGCAGCATCAACGCCAGCGCAGCTATGACCATGCCGCCCAGGTCAGTGGCCAGTTGGCCCTGAACCTGCAATTGCAAGTCCAGGAGACCCTCGAGTCGCTTCGCCAGCATGCGCTGCGCCCGGCCCCCGGCGAGCCCAGCACGGTGCTGTTGCAGCAGTTGCGTGGTGGCTTGCCGGAGTTGCTCAGCCTGGCCTGGCTGAATTCGCGCGGTGGTCTGTTGGCCGACACGGCCGGCGATCCTGGCGACTTGCCTTATCTGCTCAGTCTGCCGGCCCGTGCGGGCGATCAAACCTATTACCTGAGTCGCGGGCCGCAGGCCGACAGCCCGCTGTATCTGCTGTTGCGCCAGCCGGCCGGGGTGCGTCCCGGTGGCTTCTGGGTGGCTCGTTTGCGTCCCGAGGCGGTACAGCGCTGGCTGCCCGAACAACTGCCCGAGCATCAGCACTGGCGCCTCGAGGAGCGGGTCGGCCAGCGTCTGCTTGGGCACAGCGCCGGCCATGTCGATGACGACCTGCGCCTGGCCAGCAGCCGCGTTCTGGCGGTAGCGCACAGCGACTGGCAACTGCGCAGCCTGCTGGATATGGCCCTGGTGCGCGCCCAGCTACTGCCGGTGCTGCTTGGCAAGTTGTTGTTGTTTGTTCTCTGCGCCGCCATGAGCGTGCTCACCTTTATGGTTTTGCACCGCGAGCAGCGCTGGCTGCACGTCAGTCAGGCAAAGTCGCGGCGCGCCCTGGAACTGGCGGCCATCGCCCTCGGCTCGATCGAGGAGCGGGTGCTGCTCAGCGATGCGCGTGGGCGCATTCGCTACCTCAATCCGCAAGCCGAACAACTGCTCGGCCTGAGCAGCAATCAGGCTCGTGGTCGCGCCCTGGACGAGTTGCTGCCGGAGCTCGCCGGGCACTTGCACGGGGTTGGTGGCGCCAGCGACTCCCAGGCGTTGCTCCTGCAGCGGGTTCAGGATGGCCAGTCGCGCACCTTCAGTGTCAGCGTTCGCGTGAGCGCACCAGGCGCCGCCGACACCTACCAGGGCGCGGTCTGGATGCTTCGTGATGTCAGTGCCGAGCAGCAGGTGCGCCGCGGCCTGGAGCAAACCCAGCGGCGTTATCAGGCGATTTTCGAAGGCACCGGCACGGCGCTCTGCGTGCTCGACCTGTCTGCCCTGCATGCCTGTTTGCAAGCACTCGGCCTGCGCAGCCAGGAGGATCTGGAGCTCTGGCTAAAGGCCAATCCGCAGGCCCATCACGGTCTGCTGGAGTTGTTGCGGATCAGTGAAATCAACCGCGTCACCGAACGCCTGCTCGGGGTCGCCTCGGCCGAACAAGTCTGGCAGTTGTTGATTGGTTACCGACCCTTGCGCGCCGGCGGCGTGCGCCAGCAACTGATCGGCTGCGCCCTGGGCGGCCAGCGTCAGTTGGAGGCCGAAATCCGCATCAATACCGCCCAGGGCCATGCGCGCTACCTGTGGCTGGTGATGCAATTGCCCGAGCTGGCCGAGGACTACCACGCCGTCACTCTCAGCATCAGCGATGTCACCAGCCGCAAGCGCATCGAGCTGTCGCTGCTTGAGCGGGAAAACTTCTGGTCGGATGTGGTCACGGCCATTCCCGACACCCTGTATGTGCATGACATTCCCGGCAAACGGGTGATGTTCAGCAATAACCATCTCGGCCCGCAACTGGGCTACAACAAGGACGAGCTGCGCCAACTGGGCGAGCGTCTGTGGGAGAAAATCCTCCACCCCGACGACCAGGAGCTCTATGGGCGCATGCGCAGCCTGCAGCAGGTGGTCAGTGACGGGCAGTTACTGCAATGCCAGTTACGCTGGCGTCACCGCGACGGCAGTTGGCACTGGTTTGATATTCGCGAGCAGGCCCTGAGCCGCGACAGCCACGGCCACGTCAGCCGCCTGATCGGCATCGCCAAGGATGTTACCGAGCAGATCGAGGCCAGCGAATCGCTGCGCGAAAGCGAGCGGCGCTATCGCCTGTTGGCGGAAAACACCAGCAACGTGATCTTCTCCACTAATCGTCAACTGCAGCTGGTGTACGTCAGCCCGTCGGTGGAAACGACCCTGGGCTACAGCACCGAATGGATCATGCAGCACGGCTTCTTTGCCACCGCCGCCAATCGCAGCCAGCTCGATAGCGTTTATCAGTTGCTGGCGCAGATTCGCCAGGGGCTGAGCGAGCCGGCGTTGCTGGCGCGCCTGCGCAACGAGCTGCCGACCCAGCTGTTTATGTTCGACTGTCTGCATGCCAACGGCCTCAAGGTGCCGACCGAACTGAGCATGACTCTGATGTGGGATGAGTACGGCCACTTCGAGGGGCTGCTCGGTATCGGCCGTGACATCAGCCTGCAGCGCCAGGCGACCAAGGATCTGCGCATGGCGGCCACGGTGTTCGAGCACTCCACCGCGGCCATCCTGGTCACCGACCCGGCAGGCTATATCGTCCAGGTCAATGATGCCTTCAGCCGCATCAGCGGCTATGCCAGCCGTGATGTGCTGGACCAGTTGCCGAACCTGCTGACCAGCAGCCAGGCGCCCGCCGAGCACCTGCGTTTTATTCTCGAGCAGTTGCGCCACCGCGGCAGTTGGGAGGGCGAGGTGCGCCTCAAGCGCAAGGGTGGCGACGACTTCCCGGCCTGGGTGGGGATCACCGCGGTGCAGGATGACGAAGGCGATCTGGTCAGCTATGTGGCGTTTTTCAGCGACATCAGCGAGCGCAAGGCCAGCGAGCAGCGCATCCACCGCCTGGCCTACTACGATCCGCTGACCCTGCTGCCCAATCGCACCCTGTTCCAGGATCGCCTGCACACCGCCCTGCAGGCCGCCGATCGGCATCATCAGTGGGTGGTGCTGATGTTCCTCGACCTCGACCGCTTCAAGCCGATCAACGACTCCCTCGGCCATGCCGCGGGCGATCGCATGTTGCAGGACGTGGCCCGGCGCCTGCTTGGTTGCGTCAGCGAAGACGACACCGTAGCGCGCATGGGCGGCGACGAGTTCACCTTGCTGCTGCAGGCGTGCAGCAGTCGCGATGTCGCGTTGAACCGGGCCATCCATGTGGCCGAGCAGATTCTCGCCAGCCTGACCCAGGGATTTATCCTCGAGGGCCGCGAGTTTTTCGTCACCGCCAGCATCGGCATCGCCCTCAGCCCGCAAGACGGCCAGGAGCTGAGCCAGCTGATGAAGAACGCCGACACGGCCATGTACCACGCCAAGGATCGCGGCAAGAACAACTTCCAGTTCTACCAGGCGGACATGAACGCCAGCGCCCTGGAGCGCCTGGAGCTGGAAAGCGACCTGCGCCACGCCCTAGAGCAGGGCGAATTTATCCTCTATTACCAGCCGCAGTTCTCCGGCGATGGCAAACGCCTGATCGGCGCCGAGGCCTTGTTGCGCTGGCAGCATCCGCGCCGCGGCCTGGTGCCGCCGGATGAGTTTATTCCGGTGCTGGAGGAGCTTGGCCTGGTGGTGCAAGTGGGCGACTGGGTGCTGGCCGAGGCTTGCCGCCAGTTTATGGCCTGGCAGCGCGCGGAGGTGCGCTTGCCGAAGATCTCCATCAACCTGTCGGCCCGCCAGTTTGTCGATGGGCAACTGGAGCAGCGGGTCGCCGAGACCCTGCGCAGCAGCGGCATTGCCGCCGGTTCCCTGGAGTTGGAAATGACCGAAAGCATGCTGATGCAGAACGTCGACCGGGCCCTGCACACCTTGCTGCGCCTCAAGCAGTTGGGCGTCGGCATTGCCATCGACGACTTCGGCACCGGCTACTCCTCGCTCAACTACCTCAAGCAGTTCCCCATCGATGTGCTGAAGATCGATCGCAGCTTTGTCGATGGTCTGCCCGATGGCGAGCAGGACGCGCAGATCGCCCGCGCCATCATCGCCATGGCCCACAGCCTGAACCTGGCGGTGATCGCCGAAGGGGTGGAAACCCAGGCCCAGCTGGATTTCCTGCGCGACCACGATTGCGACGAAATCCAGGGCTACCTGCTCGGTCGGCCGATGCCGGCGGTGCAGTTCGCCGCCCAGTTCAGCGGCACCGCGCTGTTTATGTTGAGCTGAGCAGGGATGCCGGCCGCCGCCTGAGCGCCACTTGTCCGCGACATGACCGAGCTTCATATGCCAGCCGGCGGCGGATGCGGTAGAATCCGCCCCCTCTTTCAACCGCCCAGCTGATTTTCTCCAGGGGATTACCATGTTCAGCCGTGAAACGACTCTCGCCAACTACGATGCCGACCTGTTTGCCGCCATGGAGCAAGAAGCCCAGCGCCAGGAAGAGCACATCGAGCTGATCGCCTCGGAAAACTACACCAGCCCGGCGGTGATGGAAGCCCAAGGCTCGGTACTGACCAACAAGTACGCCGAAGGTTATCCGGGCAAGCGTTACTACGGCGGCTGCGAATACGTCGACGTGGTTGAGCAACTGGCCATCGACCGCGCCAAGCAGCTATTCGGTGCCGACTACGCCAACGTTCAGCCGCACTCCGGCAGCCAGGCCAACAGCGCCGTGTACATGGCCCTGCTGAACCCGGGCGACACCGTACTGGGCATGAGCCTGGCCCACGGCGGTCACCTGACCCACGGCGCCAGCGTCAGCTTCTCCGGCAAAATCTACAACGCCGTGCAGTACGGCATCGACAGCGTCACCGGTCTGATCGACTACGACGAAGTTGAGCGTCTGGCCGTTGAGCACCAGCCGAAGATGATCATTGCTGGCTTCAGCGCCTACTCGCAGGTGCTGGACTTCGCGCGCTTCCGCGCCATCGCCGACAAGGTTGGCGCTTTCCTGTTCGTCGACATGGCCCACGTGGCTGGCCTGGTTGCCGCTGGCGTGTACCCGAACCCGGTGCCGTTCGCCGACGTGGTCACCACCACCACCCACAAGACCCTGCGCGGTCCACGTGGCGGCCTGATCCTGGCCCGTGCCAACGAAGCGCTGGAGAAGAAGCTCAACTCCGCGGTATTCCCAGGCGGCCAAGGCGGCCCGCTGGAGCACGTGATCGCGGCCAAGGCCGTGTGCTTCAAGGAAGCCCTGCAGCCTGAGTTCAAGACCTACCAGCAGCAAGTGGTGAAGAACGCCCAGGCCATGGCCAGCGTATTCATCGAGCGCGGTTTCGACGTGGTCTCCGGCGGCACCCAGAACCACCTGTTCCTGCTCTCGCTGATCAAGCAAGACATCACCGGTAAAGACGCCGACGCCGCCCTGGGTCGCGCCTTTATCACCGTGAACAAGAACAGCGTGCCGAACGACCCACGTTCGCCGTTCGTCACCTCCGGCCTGCGCATCGGTACCCCGGCCGTCACCACCCGCGGCTTCCAGGAAGCTGAGTGCCGCGAGCTGGCCGGCTGGATCTGCGACATCCTTGCTGACCTGAGCAACGACGCCGTGATCGACGCCGTACGCGAGAAGGTCAAGGCCGTCTGCGCCAAGCTGCCGGTGTACGGCAACTAAGCGTCAGCGTTTCTGCTGCAGAAAAGAGCCCGGCCGATGCCGGGCTTTTTTCTGCCTGGGCTTTGCCGTAGGGTGCGCCGTACCGCGCCTGAAGAACACCACCATGACCCCGGACCAAGCCCCAAAGCCGACTCGCCGCCATCTCGAACGGCCGAGCAAGGAGCAGATCAAACTGCTGCCGCCGTTCGATGCCTTGCCGCGCCAGCACATCCATGTGCTGCGCACGGCGGCAGATTTTGCGCGAGCCCTGGCGCAGCTGCGTAACGAGCCCTTCATCGGCTTCGATACCGAATCGAAACCCTGCTTCACCAGCGATGCCCCCCGCACCGGCCCCCATGTGCTGCAGTTTGCTACCCGCGAGCAGGCGTTTATCGTGCAGCTGAACAACGACCCGCCGCTGGATTTCCTCCGCGAAGTGATCGAGTCGCCGCACATGGTCAAGGTTGGCTTTGGCCTCAAATCCGATCGAGGCCCCCTGCAACGCAAGCTGGGGCTGCAGCTTGGCGCCTCGATCGACCTGGCCACCGGCATGCGCAAACTCGGCTACAAACAGGCCGTGGGGGTACGCACCGCCGTGGCCATCGCCCTAGGGCGGCGGCTGCACAAAGCGAAATCGACGACCACCTCCAACTGGGCGGCCATCAACCTGTCCGAGGGCCAGGTGCAGTACGCCGGGGAAGATGCCTTCGCCGCCCTGGCGGTGTTCTATGCGCTGGGCCTGGGCGACCGTCCACGCAGTTAGTGGCTCGCCTCGGCAAAGCCCTGGCGAATCTGCGCCTCGGGCAGGTTGTCGCCAATAAACACCAGCACGCTT
>Ga0209343_10002437_pt1 | contig 24020 bp, 24 predicted proteins | sample RifCSPlowO2_02_FD_184026 | JGI IMG/M metagenome (GOLD analysis project Ga0209343, IMG submission 184026) | Groundwater microbial communities from Rifle, Colorado - Rifle CSP2_plank lowO2_0.2 (SPAdes) (version 2) | ecosystem: Environmental > Aquatic > Deep subsurface > Groundwater | place... | reverse complement strand
GTTCTCCTTGCCCAGGCGCACCACCACGTTGCGTGCTCCGCTGTGACGCCGGACATTGACCAATCCCTCTTGCACGATGCGCGCCACCTCCCGGCACACGCGCGGCCGCCAGGCCACTTCCTCCACATCGGAAATGAACAGGGCGTTGATGCCCGTTTCGCGCCGAAACTTCTCCACGAGGTCCGCCAGGAATTCGAGCAGTTGCCCGGGATCGAGATCGAGCGGCTTCATCTGTTCCATCAACTCCCGAAGGTTTACGACTTCCTGGCGGAGGATGTGCTGGATGCGGCCCAACTCCTCTCCGGCCGCAGACTCTGCCCCGGCCTGCCGCCGCAGCAAATCCAGCCTCATCACGGAGGCGCTGACGGACTGAATGACGCCGTCATGGAGCTCGCGGGCCACCCGCGCGCGTTCGAGCATCCCCGCCTGGGAACGCAAGCGCCGCAGAATATACACGTTGTAGACCCCCGCCGCCACCCGCCGGAACAAGGTCTGCGCAAACCACAGCTCCTCGCTCCGCTGGGAACCGAGCCGCGGGTCGAGGAGGAACAGACGTCCTACCCATTCCCTGCGGAAGTGGACCGTGAGGGCCACGAGGGCATGCGAGAAGGGATGTGCGGCCAAGAACGAGCCGGGCAGCGGCCAGGGAAAATCGCGCAACGGGCGTCCCTCCGAGTTCAAAGCGAGTATCTCCCCGGCGGCGGCTCCTGGTTGCGAGGGCCGGATGTAATGCCACGTGTCCGCCGCGGAGGGGAAAAAATAGATTGCCTGCTGCTCCGGTCCGATTTCCGTCAAGCGAATCACGCCGGAGTCCTGGTCCGGCCGACGTCCTAGTTCCCACAGGAAGCCCTGGCCGGTACGAGTCTCCTGGAAGGCGAGCAATGCCTGCTTCGCGTCAAACAGCCCGAGGAAATCCTCCAAGACGCCCTGCAGCGTTCCGCGCAGCCCCCGTTCCACCTGCGCTTTGCTCATCACCTGGGCCACCATGAGGGATTCGGCGCGCAACAGTTTTTCCTGTTCCGCCAAATACCCCACCAAGAAACCCAGGACCAGCAGGTAGGCCGCCCGGATAATCAGGCGATTTAGTTCGAACTGCCCCTCCACAAAGAACCCCGCAAACTGCGGTTCGCTCGACACCAGCACGGCCTCGGCAAACAGCAATCCGACCGCCGTGGCGGCCGTGGTCAGGGTTTCGATCAGGCCCCAGCGGTAGGCCGCCGCCAGCAAGACGAACAGGAAGTAGAGAAAGAACGGACTGTTCGATCCCTCGGTAAACAGGGTGATGTAGGCAGGCCAGACGATGTCCACGGCGTGCAGAACAAGGGAGAACCGAGGCGTGGACTTCCGGCGGACTCGCAAGAAGGCTACGATGATCAGACTATGCAGCAGGTAGACCGCTAACGAGGCGTACGCCAGGCGCGCATACCGGCTCGGCTCGGTGGGGTCCAAATAAATTGCAGCAAAACTGGAAATCGCCAGAAACGCCCGGGCCGTGGCGAGGACGCGCTCGGCGCGCTGGAGTTCGCTGACATCCCGGACGGGAAGCCGGTCGAGAAATCGCCGGGGGCGAGGAGGCCGAGGGATCAGAGCCATGGTCTTCCTGAATTCCGTGCCGCGGCCGGGGCCGGACTTGCCCTCCGTCCCGGCCCCGTCTCCATTTGTTCCGGAATCTGGATCAAGCCTGCGAACAAGTCCGTTCCGAAAAAAAACTGCACCAGCATCTCAGAAATAGACTACTCGAAAACCGGGCGAAGGAAAACCGGCCCGGCGGGGAGTGGACTCATCACCGCGATCCGAAAGTGGAAACTTTATTGTCTTGCGCGTTGCGGAGTGTTATGCTTTGCGTCAGCAATCGCCTTCTGCGGGGCCGAATCCAGCGACGGGAGAGGGGGAGAGTCCTATGTCTTTTTGCTCTGCCTGCGGAGCTGAGGTGGGCGCGGGTGCGTCCTTTTGTGCGAAATGCGGCAAACCGGCCGGAGCGGCCCCGGGTAGCACGGCAACCATCGAAACGACTGGAATTCCAGAAAACGTCGCGGGCCTGCTGTGCTACGCGGCAGGCTGGATCACCGGTCTGATCTTCTTCTTGATTGACAAACGCCCCTCCGTTCGCTTCCATGCCATGCAATCCATCATCGTCTTCGGCGCGCTCAACGTCTTGTATTGGATTGTGGTCTGGAGCGGCTGGTTTGGCGGATTCATCGGCTTTGCCTTGCTGGGTCTGCTGAGCGCGCTGGTGGGGTTGCTGACGGTGGCGTGCTGGATCCTTTGCATGGTGAGGGCTTACCAGGGCCTGCGCTTCAAGTTGCCGGTGATCGGTGACCTCGCAGAAAATTACAGCCGCTAACCCGGATTTCTCACCTGCATTCCGGGCCGGTCGCGCACTGCAACATCCTGGCTTCGGAGAACGAAGGTACCGTCAGAGTGATCCGTTTTCGGATGGTGCCGGCCAGAGCGACGGCGGGAAAGAAGGCCCCCAGGAAACGGGCGAAGGTCTGCTGTTAGTGCCGGTTGCGCCGCTGGTGGGTGCTGGGGATTTTCATGTCGGCGCGGTACTTGGCCACGGTGCGGCGGTTGACCATGATCCCCTGCCCGCGCAGGATTAGAGTGATGTGGTCGTCGGTGAGCGGATCGTTCTTGTCCTCCTGCTCGATCATCTTCTTGACTTTCCGCTTGAGGATCAACAGGGAAATGTCGCCGCCGGAGGGGCCGCTGACGGCTTCGGAGAAGAAGTAGCGCAACTCAAAGACGCCCTGGGGGGTGTGCGCATATTTGCTGGCGACGGCTCGGCTCACGGTCGAAGGATGCACGCCGATCTCTTCGGCCACTTCCTTGATCATCATCGGCTTCAAATAATCCACGCCGTAATCGAGAAAGTCCCGCTGCCGCCGGATGATCGCATGGCAGACGCGGAGGATGGTTTGCTTGCGCTGCTCGATGTTCTTGAGCAGATGGAACGCCGACGTCAACCGCTCTTTGACGTAATCGCGGACTTCCTTGGTGGCGTTTCCACGGTCGGCCAGGCGGCGGTAATTCTGGTTGATCCGCAGTTGCGGCAAGTCATCCTCGTTGACGGCCACGGTGTAGTCGTCGCCGGACTTGACGATGAAAACATCCGGCTCGATCAGGCGCGCCTGCGTTTTGTTGTACCGCTGTCCGGGAAACGGATCGAGCTTCTTGATGGTTTCGACGGCGGCCTCGACCTCCGCGACCGGCTCTCCGAGGGCGCGCGCGATCTCCTTGTACTGCTTGTTCTGCAACTGCTTCAGGTGATCGCTGACGGTCTTCCAGACCGGCGTGCCTTCCGCCCCCAGCAGGCGAAGCTGAATCAACAGGCACTCGCGCAGGTCCCGCGCGCCAACGCCGGCGGGGTCGCACTCCTGGACTACGCGCAGGGCCTCCTCCAAATCTTTCAGTTCGATCTCGCTGCTCTCCGCCATTTCCTCGAGCGTCGCCGTCAAGTACCCATTCTCATCCAGGTTCCCCAAGATCGCTTCCAGGGCGCCCTCCAGACGCAGATGGGAATGGTTCATGGTCAACTGCCAGTTCAGGTGGTCTATCAAAGTTGTCGGGCTGGAGAGAAAGTTCTCAAAGGAGGGAAGCTCCACAGACTCCGCCTCCGACGTGCGGTAGCCGGGATCGAGGTACTCCTCAAAAAAAGACCCGAAATCAATGTCCGCAAACGGGTCCTCGGCCCCTTCGGCCTTCACGATTTCCGGCTCGGAAGGCTCGGCCTCCCGTTTTTCCATCTCGCCCGGTTCCTTCGGGGCGGGAACTCCCTCCACCTCGCTGTCCTCGAAGGACTCCTCGGCCCCTTCGTCCTTCAGAATTTCCAGGAGTTCCTGATCGGCTGGCTCGCCCTCCCGCTCTTCGGACTCTGCAAGTTCTTCCGACGAAGCACCCCCCTCGTCCTGTAGCTCTTCCAGGATGGGGTTTTCCATGATCTCCTGGTTGATCATCTCCCGAAGCTCCAGCTTATTCAGCGCCAGCACGCTGACCATCTGCACCAGGCTGGGGGTCAGGATCTGCTTCTGGGTAACCTTGAGATGGAGCCGCGGTTGCATGGAGCTCATGGCTGCCAGTGCTCCAGGACGAAACTTTCTCCGAGATACACCCGCTTGACTTCGGGGTCCGTGCCCAGTTCGCTGGGCCGGCCGTCGCGGAAGATGCGTCCGTTGTTGATGATGTAGGCGCGGTCGGTCACCTTCAGCGTCTCGCGAACGTTGTGATCGGTAATCAGCAGGCCAATTCCGGAATCGCGCAACTGGCCCACCAGCCGCTGGATATCGAGCACGGCGATCGGATCAATGCCCGAGAACGGTTCGTCGAGGAGGATAAAATGAGGGGAGGTGACCAGGGAGCGTGCGATTTCGACGCGCCTTCGTTCTCCTCCCGACAACATATACCCGCGATTGGTGCGGACGGGTCCGAGACCAAACTGTTCGAGAAGAGTTTCCAAGCGTACCCGCCGCTCTCGCCGGGAAATAGGCAGCGTCTCCAGGACGGCCAGAAGGTTTTCCTCGACCGTCAATTTGCGGAACACGGAAGGCTCCTGCGGCAGGTAGCCGATCCCGAGGCGCGCCCGTTGGTACATGGGCATCCGGGTCAAGTCCATGCCGTCCAGCAGGATGCGTCCCGCGTCGGGCAGCGTGAGGCCAACCATGATGTAAAAGGTTGTGGTCTTTCCCGCCCCGTTCGGTCCCAGCAACCCCACCACTTCTCCCCGGTTGACTTCCAGAGAGACATCATCTACGACCTTGCGGCCTTTGTAAGACTTGGTGAGGTCTTCGGTTTGGAGCATGGCTTCCGGTTTCGTTCATGCCGGTGGGTTCCTCGGCGGGAGCCCCGGCGGGCCGGGGCCGCGTTAGGAAAGGGCATCGCCTTACCGCTGGACCTGCCGCCGGGTTTCTGCAGGGAGGCCCGGCTCACCTTCCACGAGAATCCTATCATCGCCCATCCGGTAAGTCAATCGAACCCCCTGTGTGTCGCCCCGCAGCGGGTCGTGGACCGCCGCCGGCTTCCCGAATAGATGGATGATCTCTTCCGCGGGGTGATACTCGGCCCGCTCGGCGGTGGCTTTTCTTCCGGGGTCCAGGATCAGCACGTCGTGGCTGGCCACGGCCCGCTCGATCCTTCGGGAGTCGGCTGCCGGCGCTCCGGCTCGGGCGGATTCAAAGAAGAGTTCCAGTTCCCCCGAGGTCAGGCTCGCGGACGCGTGGCGCATCCGGACCCCGCCGTGATAGATGGCCCGCCGTTCGTCCTGTTTGTAGAGCAGGCGGTCGGCGCGAATTTCGGTTGGCTCGGCTGGCTCGGTTTTCTCGGTATTTCCGGTTTTCCCGGCTGGTGCGGACCTTGCGGAATTTGCGGAAGAATTTCCTTGCCGTTCCGTCGGGGATTTGGCAGGAGGCTGCGGAAAAACCGTGTAAATCCGGTCGCGCGCCTCCAACTGTTTCTCCCGCCGGTCGAATTCCACCCAGCCAGCTTCCAGAAGATTCATCCCCTGCCAGAGCCGGACATGGCCTTCGTACTGCGCCGTCTCCCCGGCCGCATCATAGCTCATCCGTTCGGCCACCACGTGAATCGGGTCGGACCGCTGCGCTCCCGGAGAAGGGGTTGGAAGATAGGTGGTCGAGAGCTTGCCCTCTGCCTGAAGGTTGCCGGTGGCATTGTGGAGGACAATCTTGTCGGCCGCGAGCTTCCCCGTGGAATTCCACACCGCCGCCTCGTTCTGCAAAACGGTCCGCTCCTGCTCCGCGAAGTATTCGGCCCGTTCGGAGCGGGCCTGCTTTTCGGAGTCCTGATAGCGATAGTGTCCCCACTGCTCGATGCGGGCGACGGAGCGCGCGCGGGGGTCGAGCGTGGCCGCCAGGCGGTCGCTGGTGGACACCCGCTGGCGCGCAGGCCGCCGTGGGGATTCGGCAACCACACGCACGTCTCCTTCCGCCGCGAATTGGGAGAGATTTCCGGCAGGGTCAAAGCCCATTTCAAACCCCTGCCCCACGATCCGCCACCGCTCTTCGTCAGGGCTAGAGGGAACAAGTTCCAAGGTCGAACGGGAGGGCGTGGCCACTCGCCGCAAGGTCTGCCCATCCGGGGCCATCGTCATTTCCACTTGCTGCGCAGTGAGAGTCTGTGTTCCGGCTCCCAGGACCGGCCCACGAAAACCCAGCCGTTGGCCTGTGGTGGGCCTGTCCCGAGCGGAGCCGAGGGGCGCCGAACCAGTGGAGGGCGTGGAAGAGACACTTGGATCGCGGAGGACAATCTGAACATCGCGGGAAGCAACGATGCGGCGGAGCACGCCGGCAGGTTCGGTGCCCGCCGGTTCGGTGCCCGCCGGTTCGGTGAAGAAAAGCTCTAACTGCTGCGCGCGCCCTTCGCGCTGCGATTCGGCGGCGGAGAAAGCCCAGGCGACTTCTTCCTCCAACTGAAGGGCTTGGAGCTTGCCTTGTTCGGTCAGATCGAGCAGGCCCCGGCGGGCTTGAACTCGCAAAGTCCGGCCCTCGCGCTGCTCCCCGCCGACCACGCCTCCCTCCAAGCGGACGCGCCGGGCGTTGCGCTGCACATCGAGCAGGATTTGGCTGTCCCCCGCCTGAAGCCTTCGAGCGTCGCGGGTAAGCTCGACCGGCCCGCCCAGATAGATCGTGGACTCGTCGCGCTGAAACCGTAAGCTGGCGGCACGAACATGGGTGAGACCTTTGTCATCGTCGGGCGCCGCCCCGCTGTTGGATAGGACCGTACTCCCTTGTTCTTTTCTCAAAACTTTCCCTGCGATCTCTGCGTCCTCTGCGGTTATTTTTGGTTGCGGCTTGGCCGCACTGTGCCTCTGTGGTTCTGATAGTTGCGGCTCCGGCCCGGCAGGACCCGGCTCGCTCAGGACCAACTCGACTGCGGATCGCAAGGTGAGCTGCTCGGTTTGCGGGTTATAGACCGCGCCCTTGGCAGTGCCCTGCCCTTGCGCAAACAGAAACCGCACCAACTGGTCGGTCGAGGCGATCCCGGAGTTCTGGTCAAAGGCCAGCCCCGTGGTTACCACGGTAACGGTATCCGCTCCGCGCGAATCCGAGCCGGGAGCGTAAGCGACCGGGCCGTTTGAATCAGAGCCGCGACCGCGAAGGAGCGGTGGTTTTGAATCAGAGCCGCGATCCAATCCGAGCCGCGACTGTGAAGGAGCGGTCACGCCTGTCCCGTCTGCCCTGCGCCCGCCCTGCCCCTCCCCTTTCGCCTGCCCTGGCTCCGCCGCAGGAATCCCGAGTTGCATGGTGACCTGGCCGGGGATGGACAGCGACCCTGTGGCCGGGTCGTACTCGCATTCCTGGCTTTCGATGCGGTCGCGCCGCTCGCCTTGCTTGCCGTAAAGAAGAATCGAAACACCGCGCAGGACAACCTTGTTCTTGAAATGGGTGACCTCGCTGGCCTCGACCGTGTAGAGGGTGTGGTCTCCGAGGGTTTTGGAGAGCGAAAAGGCCTGGGTCTGCTGATTGATTTGCGGCGCGATCCGGGGCGGCGACGGGCGCGGATGCGCGCGCTCCCGCGTCCGCTGGAAGTAGCTGGAGAGCGTAACGCCCAGCACCGCCAGCATCCCCGCCAGCGCCAGCCAGCGCACCGGACGCGGGTTGAACAGAAACGCCATACCATCCCCCGCCCACTATAGGCGTCCCCTTGGAACCAAGTCAAACCACCATCCGAGCCGCGAGGGGGAAGCCCCGGATCGGTTCCGCCGTGATAAACTGATGTCTATGCCAGCCAAGCCCGCAACCCAGAATCAGATGGCCACCGTCCTCCGGGAAATACGGGAAATCAAGGCGCAGCTAAACAAGCTCTTGCTCCTGGTGCCGGAAGAAAGTCTGAACGAATACGAGAACAGCGTCCAGATTCGGAAGGCCTACGCCCGCGCCATCAGGACAGCCCCTCCCGGACAATCCTAAATGGTGATTCACAAGACGGATGATTTTCTCGAGGAGCTGCTACGGTTACCAAAACCGGTCCAACAACTCCTCGAGCGGCAGGAGCATATTTTTCGGGAGAATTGGCTCGACCCAAGACTGCATACCAAACGGATCAAAGAGATGCCTGGAGTCTTTTCGTTTCGCATTACGCGTCGTTACCGGGCGCTGTTCTATTGGAAAGGCGAGGAGGCGGTTTTTTTCAGCATAGGCCACCGCAAGGATGTCTATCGGTAGGCCTTGAGTATCCTAGGAAGGATAGCGAGAGGCGCGCATGGAGCCGAATCTCGAAAACAAAGTGGCGGTGGTGACGGGCGGGAGTCGCGGCATCGGGTATTCGATTGCCGAAGCACTGGTGCGGCACGGCGCGCGGGTGGTGATCGGCTCGCGCAACGCCGCCGACCTGGCGCAGGCTGCCGACGCATTGAACAAGCTGGCCCCGTCCCGCGTGGACGCCGTCGAGACCGACGTGCGCGATTACAAGCAAGTCGAGCGGCTGATGGCGCGGGCCGAGGAGCGCTTCGGCGGCCTTGACATCCTGGTCAACAACGCCGGAATCGGCCTCTTCAGCCCGGTGGAAGAAATTTCTCCGGAAGAATGGGACGCGGTGATCGGGACGAATCTGACGGGCTGTTTCTATTGCGTGCGGGCCGCCGCGCCCCGGATGAAGCGGCGGGGCGGCGGGTATATCTTCAACATCAGCAGCCTGGCCGGAAAAAACGCTTTTGCCGGCGGCGCCGCCTACAACGCCTCGAAATTCGGCTTGAACGGCTTCAGCGAAGCGGCGATGCTCGACCTGCGCTACGACGGCATTCGCGTCAGCTACATCATGCCGGGCAGCGTCGAGACGGACTTTGCACACCCTGGCGCTCACCCTGGCGCGCACCCCGGCGGAAAGCGGGAGCCGGGCCGGAGGTCAAGCTGGAAGATTGACCCGGAAGACGTGGCCCAGGCCGTTCTGGACTTGCTCCGCACCGACCCGCGAACCATGATCAGCCGCGTCGAGATGCGCCCCAGCCAGCCGCCACGAAAACAGTGACCAGTGACGAGTGACGAGTGACAAGAAGAAGCCAAAAGCATGTGCAGATCCTTCGCTGCGCTCAGCATGACGTCATCACTGATAACACGAGGCGAGGTCTACCTGCGGGCGATCTGGCCGGCGCGGATTCCGTAGCAATAGTCACGGAGGCAGAGAGGCACGGAGATAAGAAATCCTTGGAATTCGCGGTGTCTCCGTGTCTCTGTGGCAGAAAAGAAACCTATCAAAACAGCGGTTTCAGCTTGCGGTAAGTATCGGCGAGCGCTTCGGGCAGCACGCGCGTTTCGCCGATGACGCTGATGAAATTGGAATCGGCATACCAACGCGGGAGCACGTGCATGTGGATATGGTCGGCGATGCCCGCCCCGGCGCTCTTGCCGAGATTCATTCCCAGGTTGATGCCGTCGGGCGTGTAGGCGCGCTGCAGGGCTTGCTCGGCTTTGCGGGTCAAGGCCGTCATCTCGGTCCAGGTGGCGTCGTCGGCCTCGGCGAGCTGGCCGACATGGGCGTAGGGGGCAATCATGAGGTGGCCGGTGGTGTAGGGAAAGAGATTCAGTAAAACGAAGTTGTTCAGCCCGCGATACAGGACCAGGTTCCGCTCATCGTCCTGCTCCTGCTTCTTGACGCAGAAGATACAGCCCTGTGGCGCTGCGGCCTGGGTCACGTACTGGTACCGCCACGGGCTCCACAAGTAATCCATGCGGTGGGAATCCTGGAATCCCGCGCCCGGCGGGGGGCCGGGAAGCAACCCGCCTACGGCTGGGAAGTGGCCACGGGCTTGGAGGCGTTGATGAGGTCTTTCACCTCTTTGCTGGGCTTGAAGTAGGGAACTTTCTTCGAGGGAACTTCCACGCGCGCGCCCGTCTTGGGATTGCGCCCCACGCGCGGCTGGCGTTGCCGGGTCCGGAAGCTGCCGAAACCGCGAATCTCGATCTTGTCGGAAGCGCGCAGCGCCTGGACGATGCTTTCAAAGATCGTATCCACGATGAGTTCGGAATCCTTGCGGGTCATCTCGACGGCGCGAGAAACTTCCTCAATCAGATCGGCCTTCGTCATGGGATTGCCTTCTCCTTGCGAGAACGGTTCTTCGCTTCCTGTAGATTCCATTCCGAGCCGCGCCTGCCGGCCGCGCACTGGGCGGAACGAAATAGTATGCCTCTCCTGGGCAGGCACATGCAATAGATTCCTGCTTAGCGAGACCCAGCCTGGAATTCTGGAGGGACGCGTTCCGGAAGGAGGGCCGCAGCCGCCGGCTAGTTTTTGGGCGAATTCCGTTCCTTCATGGCCATCACTTCCTGAATGGTTGTGGTGGCGCCGGAAGTGGAGTGGGTCGGAGGCAGCCGCTCCGGTTCGCGCCGGACCGCAACCTCCTGGAGGGCCTTCACGCTCAGGCCCACCTTCTTCTCCGCAGGATTCAACTTGATAATCCGGAAGGCGCACTCCTGGCCGACTGCGAGCGGCATGGAGCGTTTCTCGACGGGTTCGGAAGAAATCTCCGAGATGTGGCACAACCCTTCGATCCCGTCGGCCACCCGCACAAACACGCCGAAGGTAGCCGTGCGGACGACCTGGCCGCTAATGGTGTCCCCCACGTGATGGCTGGCGCTAAACGTCTCCCACACGTCCGATTCCAGTTGTTTGATTCCCAAGGAGAGCCGGCGGTGCTCGGGATCAATATTCAAGACCACCGCCCGGACGGTGTCACCCTTTTTCAATACCTCGGAGGGGCGCTTGATGCGCCGCGTCCAGGACAGGTCGGAAACGTGGACCAGCCCGTCAATGCCCTCCTCGACTTCCACGAAGGCGCCAAAATCCGTCAAGTTGCGCACCCGCCCCTCAATGATGGAGCCAACGGGGTAGCGTTCCACCAGGGTCGCCCAGGGATTCGCTTCAGTTTGCCGCAGCCCCAAGGAGATGCGCCGGTCGCGGGGATTGACCTCCAGGACCACCACCTCCACAACCTCTCCGGGCGAGACAATCTTGGAAGGATGCTTCAGGCGCTTGCTCCAGGTCATCTCCGAGACGTGAACCAGCCCTTCCAGTCCCGGGGCCAGTTCGACGAAAGCGCCGTAATCGGTGACATTGACGACCCTGCCCCGGATGCGGGTCCCGGCGGCGAATTGCTCGGCAACGGTGGCCCAGGGGTCCGGCTGAAGCTGCTTCAGCCCGAGCGAAACCCGTCCTTTCTCCCGGTCGAACCGGAGCACCCGGACCTGGAGTTCCTGTCCCACCGCAAGGACCTCGGAGGGATGGTTGACCCGGCTCCAGCTCATATCCGTGACATGCAGCAACCCGTCTATCCCGCCGATGTCCACAAACGCGCCGTAGTCCGTCAGGTTCTTGACGACCCCGGACAACACCGCCCCTTCGGCCAATTGGTCCAGGGTGTGTTCTTTGAGCCGGCGCTGTTCGTCCTCGATGACCATCTTGCGGGAGACGACAATATTGCTCCGCTTGCGGTTCAGCTTGACAACCCGGCAGGGGAGTTCCTGGCCGAGCAGCGCATCGAGGTCCCGAACCGGCTTGATATCAATCTGCGAGCCGGGCAAGAACGCGCGCACGCCGATGTCCACGGCCAGGCCGCCTTTGATCTTCTCCATGATGCGGGCCGTGATCGGGGTCTGCCGCTGGTAGGCCGTTTCAATGTCTTCCCAGGCCTTGGTCTGCCGGGCTTTTCGGTGCGAGAGGGTCACGTAACCGTCGCGCTCCTCCCGGGACTCCATGATGACTTCGACGGCGTCTCCGGGCTGCACGCGGAGATTCCCCCAGTCGTCGCGGAACTCGTCCAGGGGGATTACGCCCTCGCACTTATACCCCACGTCCACGATCACCTCCGTCGCGCCGATCTTGACGACGTGACCGTGCAGCATGGTTCCCGTGGCGGGCTGGGAATACTGCGCATACGAGTTCAGGAGGTTGTTGAATTCCTCCGGTTCGGCTGACGCTTCCCGGGGTTCTTCCGGAGAAAGCTCTTCCGGCGAAAGTTCCTCCAGACTGGGTTCCTCCAGTCTGGCTTCTTCCGGCAGGGATTCTTCCGGCAAGGGCTCGACCTGTATCATTGAGACTTTTTCTGACTCCGACATGGCCAACTTCTCCGAGGGCCGCTGCCCCCTATTGCCCGGCTGCACAGAACGGGCACGATTGCCGAGATGGTTTGGATCGTGCGAACTCGGCCTGTCAGTGGTGTCCGTGGCGGCTAACCGGGAGAAAGCTGGGAATCCCGGGGGATCGGCCGACCCGCGTCCTGGAGCGGTCTTCCGGCCTGCCCCGTTCTCCCTTCCGCCCTCTCCTGTGCATGCCAGTACATAGCTTTTCGATGTTGCCGACTATACCGAATTCCCTTGGGGATGTCAACCGAGGCAACGACCTGATTTTTCATGGGATGCGGCCTGACTATCGCGGCCAGAAGCAAAGGGAAATTCACGCATCAAATTGCGCCCGTCGCGCTCGGAGTGGCCTTCCCTCGCCACTCCCACCAGGCACGCGCGGCCAGGCCCGCAGCCACCACGAAGATCAGCGAGTCGCGGGCGAGCGTGCGCGGGCTGATCGGCTCACTCGTGCCGAAGCACCCGCACTGCGCCTCGATCCCTCGGGCGTAGGTGATGGTCATGGTTACCAGGAATGCTCCGAGCAGCAGCGCCGTAAACGTCGCGCTATAGTGGAGCTTCCATCCCGACCACAGCAGCAGCCCCAGCGCCACTTCCAGCCACGGCAGCCCGCGCGCCACGAGGATGACTCCGGTCGGAGGCAGCAACCGGTAGCCATCCACGGCCAACTCAAACAGAAACGGGTTGCGCAGCTTCACGTACCCGGCGTAGACAAACAAGGCTCCGAGCGCCAGACGAGCGATCCACTCCAAGACGCGCCATGCCACGGGTTATTGTCCTACTAACAGGGAGTCTATGTACCGCTTCAGGATGGGGTACTGGACCGCGGAAGCCACCTTCTCGGTCTTGCCCTTGGCGGTGATGAAGAAGGTGGGCGTCGAGTTGACCTCCATCTTTCGCCCCAGCTCGATGTCGCGCTGGATGGCCTGGTTCATGGCCGGGTCCTGCACCAACTTCCGCACCCGGTCCATGTCCTCCTTGCTCAAGGCCGCCGCGACCACCGGCTCCAGTTGCCCGGTGGCGGCCCACTGGTCCTGCGCCTGGAAGAGTGCATCGGTTACTTGCGACCACTGCCGCACGCCGAGGCTCAACGCCGCGTGCCCGTACCGTGCCGCCGCCGGAGCGTGCGGGTGCATGCTCAGCGGAAATTCGTGATAGACGACGCACACCTTGCCCGCGTCCGCGTAGTTCGAGAGCACGGAGCGCATCGTCTCCAGATAAAAGAAGCGGCAGGCGGGACACTGGTAGTCGGAGAAGACCTCGATCTTGATCGGGGCGCCCGGCTTGCCGCCCACGCACGGCGCGGCATCCGGCGGCGACTGCGCCAGTCCGGCCGGGACCTGCGTCACCAGCAATAACAAACCAGCGAGGACTCTTGGTATGGTCATCTTCCGTCGTGTCTCCTTCCGCCCCCGGTTCTCCGCTCGTTCCGACGGCGCAACGAACCGGCCGGGATGGGAAAAAACTCTTCTTGATTCCAGCATTATAGACCCGAACGGCCCCTGGGAGAAAATGTTGTGATGCTTGTCCGAGCCGCGACCGCAAGGGAGCGGAGGTTATTATCCGAGCCGTGACCTGTCCCCCCGGCAAGCCGGGGTGGACCGCAAGGGAGCGGGCAGGCAGCCTTGCAATGCTAGAATCAAAGCGGCTGCCATGAAACTTCTGCTCACCGGCTTTGGGCCTTACGGCGCGGTCGAGGTCAATCCCTCCGAGCAAGTCGTCCGCCGGATCGCCGAGCGCGCCCAGCGTCGCGGCAGCGACGACCTCATCACAGAAATTCTGCCCACCGAGTTTGTCTCGGCGGGCCAGCGAATCCGGAGCTTGATCCGAAAATTCCGCCCCGCAGCAGTCCTTTGTCTGGGCGTGGCCCCGAAGCGCGACAAGATCAGCCTGGAGCGCGCCGCCCTCAACCTGGACGACGAGGCTCTGCCGGACAACGCCGGCCGGGTGCGCAAAGGAAGGCAGATTGTCCGCGGCGGCCCGGTGGCCTACTGGTCCACGCTGCCGCTCGAGCGCATTCGCAAGCGCCTTGAAAAGCGCGGCATCCCCGTGAGCTACTCGAATCACGCCGGAACCTATCTCTGCAACCACGTCTTCTACATCGCGTGCCATGAAATGCAGCGGAAGGGACATCGCTCGCGCTGCGGCTTCGTTCACGTGCCGCCGCTGCGCCAGCGCGGGAAGAAGGCTCAGCCGCGCGGGTTGCCGCTTGGAAAGATGGTCGAGGCGGTGGAATGTTGTTTGGAGGTCTTGCGGAAGAGGTAGCCACGGCACGGGGTTTGTGCCGTGGGCTTTTTCACGGGGGCGAACTCGGAAACTACCCACGGCATAGAAAGCATGCCGTGGCTACCGCCTTAACACAAAATCCACTTCGCACATCTCGTAAAGGGCCTTCTTCAGGCCGAGCCGTTCATAGACTCGCTGCGCGGCAACGTTCTCTTTGCTGACGTAGAGCCGCACCCCGCAAACGTCTTTGCGCGCCTTCGCTTCGTTGAGCACATGCTGGTAGAGCCGCCGATAGATGCCCCGCCGCCGGTATTCGGGCTGCACGTAAACGCTTTGCAGCCACCAAAACGTGGCATTGCGCCAGTCGCTCCATTCAAACGTCACCATCATCTGCCCGACGACCTGGCCGTCCGCCACGGCCACCGTGTAGAAGCCCTTGGCCGGATCATTGAGCACCGCCTCGACGCCCCGGCGCAACCGCTGCCGGTCCAGCTCGAGGTTCTCCGTCTCGCGCGCCATCGCGGCGTTGTGCTCGGCAATGCGCGCGGCATCGGCTAAGATCGCGCGTCGGATTTGGATGTCCATGTCCACGAGTCCCCTACTCGTCCCGCGAGGCGAGTCTAGTCGCCCATTTGCTCCCGAATCTCCCCCAATGTTTCGTCTATTCGATCCAGCGTCGCTTCTAATTTCTCCAGGCTGGTGCTGACCAGATGGGCACTCGGCCAATGATCACCAAAAAACTGAAGAACCAGAATATTTGCAAAGCCGCCAAGGAAGACTCCCAACGTTACCGCGAAAACGACGAAAACGACCTCCCAAAAGGACATCTTACGGCCCTCCTTTCAGCCTCTCGTACACTGGGTGACTATTTGTCCGGCCAGAGAGTGCTGCGGGTAATCCGAGGCAGGCTCGGGGCGCCGCTCTTGGATCGCCCGTTTTTCCACCGAGAGCGATTCTGGCTCCCCACCGGATCGGCGACTCTTCCATGATGACTTCCGAAACCGGCGCATCTGTTACTGTGGAGTTGAGTAAACTCGCAATATGCTGGCGGAATTCCCTGATGATTTTGGCGGGGTTGGAACCAGAGGGGCCGGGCAATTCCTCGCCCTATCGCAGCAGAATAGCCAGCCCGGAAAGGTCGCCCCAAATGAAGTTATCCCCGGCTTGGCCGTTTTCAATTCGTTCCAAAGCTTCCTGCCCGGACAGGCCCAGCTTTTTCCGCGCTATTCTGTCAATCAGCTTGCGCAGACCGTCCTCATTCACGATAAGCACTTCCCCGCGTATCCGGGGTTTCCTTCCGTTGCGCTTCATTCCCTCTTCTCTCCTGCACCCATCCTATCCGTAGCGATTACTGCGCGTCAAGAGTTGAAAGCTCCCAGGGCTTTCTTCTGGCTAGACCGGCCAGAGGGTGCTGCGGGTAATCCGAGGCAGGCTGGGTGTGCCGCAGAGCGCCATCGCGCCTTCGAGTTCCATCCGCAGAATTCGGATCACTTGCTCGATGCCCTGCGAGCCGCCCACGCCCAGACCCCACAGGTACGGCCGGCCGATCAGGACCGCTTTGGCTCCGTATGCCAGGGCTTTGACAATGTCTGTTCCCCGCCGCACGCCGCCGTCGAGCAAGACCGGAATGCGCCCCTCGACCGCTTCCATGACGGCCGGAAGCGACTCAATCGTGGCAGGGACCGTATCGAGGTTGCGCCCGCCGTGGTTCGACACAATGATCCCGGCAACGCCGTGCTCACAGGCAAGGCGCGCGTCCTCGGGATTCAGGATGCCTTTCAAGACCACCGGCAACTTCGTGCACGAGCGAATCCAATCAATCGTGTCCCAGTTGATGGCGGGATCGAGGATGCTGTAGTTGCCGCCCCCCTCGAAGTGCCCCATCTTGGTTACGGCCGTCCCGAGCGCCATCAGGTTGGCGCGCTCGATCCCCGGCGGGAGGTGGAACCCGGCGCGCCGCTCGCGGTCGCGGATGCCCAGGATCGGCGTGTCCACGGTCACGCACAGGACGCGGTAGCCCGCATCTTGAGTGCGCTGGATCAGGTCGCGGGTGAACGCCTTGTCCGGGTGGACGTAGAGCTGGAACCAGAGCGGCGCCGGAGTCGCCTGCGCGATCTCTTCGAGCGCCACCGTCGCAAACGTGCTCACCACGAACGGTGCGCGGGCAGCGGCTGCGCCTCGCGCCGTCTCGATTTCGCCTTCCGGGTGAACGAGTTTCTGATACGCGCAGGGCGCGAGCAGGATGGGGTAATCCAACCGTTCACCGAAGAGTTCGAGGCTCGTGTCAATCTTGCTTACGCCCACGAGCACGCGCGGCTGGAGCCGAATCTCGTCAAAGCATTCGCGGTTGCGCCGCAGCGTGATCTCATCGCCCGCCCCGGAGGAAACGTAGTCGAGCGCCAGTTGCGAGAGCCGCCGCCGCGCCAGCGACTCGTAGTCAAACAGATTGATGAGCGGGCCGGTTTCTGCCCCTTCGGAATTCGGCGGTCTGGAATCTGGCTGTGCGCTCAGCGCGGCCATGGCGGGGAGCCACGCGGCGAGCGATTCGAGAATTTTCGGAATATCCATTGCAGTGAGATCCTACGCGCTCCCAAACACGAAGCGCATTGTAGCGCCGCGGCTGGCCGGGGCTCAATGGGCCGGCCAGCCTGCCCTGAGCGTAGCCGAAGGGAGGCCGGCGCTACCCTCCCGGAATCATCCACGTAAACACGTACGCCTGGAGCATAACCAGCAAGCCGACCAGGGCGGCGAGGGCGAGGCTATGGAAGAAGACATACCGCAGGATTTCGCCTTCCTGCCCTTCCTGGCCGGTGGCGACGCCCGCGACCACGATGCTCTGCGCGTCAATCATCTTGCCCATCACCCCTCCCGAACTGTTCGACGCCGCCGCCAGCAATGGCGAAACCCCGACCTGCTGCGCCGAAATCTGTTGCAGGTTCCCGAAGAGCACGTTCGAGGAAGTGTCGCTGCCGGTCAGCGCGACGCCGAGCCACCCGAGTATCGGCGAGAAGAACGGGAACAGGACGCCGGTCCCGGCGAACGCCAGGCCCATCGTGGCGTCGAGGCCCCCGAAGCGCGTGGTGAAGCCGAGCGCCAGCATGGCGGCGATGGTCAACAGGGAAAACCGCACGCGGTAGAGCGTTCGCACAAAGACTTGGAGCAGCACGAGCGGACCCAAACCGAGGTACAGTCCGGAGAGGATGCCCGAGAGCAGCAGTCCGGTCCCGGTGGCCGAGAGCCAGTTCAGCGTAAACACGGCGTCTTCGGCTCTGGACGCCAGGACGACGGGAGGCCCGCGCAGGACGGCCTTGTCCAGGTACGGGACCTGGATCGTCAGGATCGAAATGTTATTGAGGATTTGCTTGAACTGCGGCAGCCCCCACAAAAACACCAGAATCGAGAGTACGATCCACGGCATCCAGGCGCGCAGCGCCTCGCCCCGAGCTACCGGGATGTCCTCTGCCAGTGCGCCCGACGCCTTGCTTGACGGGTTATTCGTGACCTCGCCGGGAAAGCGCCAGATCGTGCGAGGCTGCCAGAACCGGAGCAGGGTCACCAGCGAGAGGATCGAGACCATGGCGGCGATGATGTCCACCAGCGTCGGGCCGTAGAAGTTGCTCACCAGGAACTGCGGGATGGCGAAGGTCACGCCCGCCACCAGGCACGCCGGCCAGACTTCCTTCATGCCGCGCCAGCCCGCCATGGCCCAAATCAGCCAAAAGGGCACGAGCACCGAAAAGAACGGGAGCTGGCGTCCGACCATGGCGCTCAAGTCCTGGAGCGGCAGCCCAGTCACCCCGGCGAGCGCCAGAATCGGCGTGCCGAGCGCGCCGTAGGCGACCGGGGCCGTATTGCCGATCAAGGCCAGCCCTGCCGCCGCCAGCGGCTGGAATCCCAGGCCGATCAGCATGGCCGCACAGATGGCCACCGGAGTGCCGAATCCGGCCGCCCCTTCGATAAAGGCTCCGAAGCTGAAGGCGATCAGCAGGGTCTGGATGCGGCGGTCGTTCGCCAGATGGGCAATCGTCCGCCGGACAACTGTAAACTTCCCGGTCTCGACGGTGATGTCATAGACAAAGATGGCTGCCAGGACGATCCAGCCGATGGGAAACAACCCGTAGGCTGCGCCGTAGCCGGCTGCGGCCAAGGCCAACGGCAGGGGCATTTGATAGACGAACAAGGCAATCGCCAGCGCCGCGGCCAGCCCGGCCAGCGCCGCCCAGTGCGCCCGCGCGCGCAGGAACCCCAGCAATCCCAGCAGCACGATCACCGGCAACGCCGCCACCAGGGCCGAAAGCCACAGCGGGCCGAGCGGCGTGTAAATTTGCGGCCAGGGCATAGCCGACTGCTACTCCAACCTGCAATTTTTACAAGGCGGAAGTCTATGCGATTTAGGAGAAGAGCGCAATGGCGTCGTTTCGGTCTATAATACCGAGAATCCTTTTGACGGGAGCGAAAACAACATGAAACATTTTGGAAAGAAAGTGTTCGGTCTGTTGGCGATTGCCGGTCTCTCTGCCGTCGCCACGTTTGCCCAGTCCAATCTGGCGGTGGGACTCTGGAAGAGCGAGGAGCCGGACAAAACCACGCTGATCCGGACCTATGAGGAAAATGGCAAGCTCATGGGCAAGGTGGAAAAGCTTGTGAAGAAGGGCGTCGAGGACACCACCGCGACCTGCACCAAGTGCACCGGGGAGAGCAAGGACAAACCCATCGCCGGCTTGCCCCTCATCTGGGACATGAAAAAGGACGGCGCGAAGTGGACCAACGGCAAGATTCTGGAGCCGGATACCGGCAAGGTGTACGCCTGCAAGATTGAACCTTCGCCCGACGGCAAGAAACTGAATGTCCGCGGCTCGATCCTTTTCCTCGGCAAGACCCAGGTTTGGGCGAGAGTCGAGTAGCCGGGAAGAGCGCCCTTCGGGTTCGACCGTGAAACCATTGTGCCTGGGGTTTGGTACGATCGTTCTCGCTTTGGGGGCAATTATGCCTTTTGAGGAAAACCCCGCGCAACGGCCGGCGCCTCCCCCGGCGACACCGTCGCGGCAAACGGGATTGCTCGACGATGATGTGTATCTGCGCCACCTGGCGGGCAACACCGGCCACCCCGAGCGGCCCGAGCGCCTGACAGCCATCCGCAACGGTTTGGAGAAGGCGGGAGTGCTCCAAAGCCTGATTCGAATTGCTCCCCGTCGCGCAACGGACCAGGAATTGGCGCTGGTCCATAGTCCTTCCTACGTGGCTGTGGTTCGCCGGGAATTGTCGAACCTCGATGGGCTGCGGGACCTCAGCACGGGCGATACGCTGGTCTCTCCGGGCTCGCTCGAAGCAGCCTACTCTGCGGCGGGCGGAGTTCTGAACGCGGTGGACGCCGTAATGGCAGGCAAGGTGAAAAACGCCTTCTGCGCCGTGCGGCCTCCAGGCCATCATGCCACCCCGAACCGCGGCATGGGTTTCTGCATCTTCAACAACGTCGCCGTGGCTGCCCGCTATCTCCAGAAGACCCACGGCCTTCAGCGCGTCTTGATTGTGGACTGGGACTACCATCACGGGAACGGCACCCAGGACACCTTCTACGAAGACGGTTCGGTCTTCTACTTCAGCACCCACCATTACGGCGCGTACCCGGGGAGCGGCAATCCGTCGGAGACAGGCGCGGGGAAGGGACTTGGAAAAATTCTCAATGTGCCGCTGCCGACGGGCGCGAGCGATGCCCAGATTCTGCAAGCCTTCGAAAGCCGGCTGGTCCCCGCGGCGCGAAATTTCAAGCCGGACTTTATTCTGATCAGCGCGGGCTTTGACGGGATGCGCCAGGACCTGCTGGGGCGCTTTGACGTTACGCCCGCAGGCTTTGCCGCCATCACCCGCGTGGTCACGCGGCTTGCCGACGAGCTCTGCCAGGGACGGATTGTTTCCGTGCTGGAAGGCGGGTACCGGCTCGACGGACTGGCCGAGAGCGTGGCGGCGCACGTGAAAGCCCTGCAAGGTAATTAACCAGGCCATTATCCGAATTGTCCCTCCCTGCCCTGCGAAAATCCCCCCGGCGGGATTGCGAGCCCGCGCCACGCCAAATTGAACCACTACCGCGCCTCGAATTGACTTGACACTAGGCGGACGGGGAGGGTAATTTGTATACGCAAGGCATTTGAAAGCAAGCACAAGGCGGAGATTCAGATGGGTAGTCAGGGGCAAATGCTCGGAGGCCGCCGCCTCCCGGCCAGCGGATGGATTCTGTTCGCCATGGCGATGTTCGGAATCTTTGCGGGTTCTTCGCTCCCGGCACAAGACGCCTATCGAAAAGGGTCCTTGACCGACGCGGAATTTAATGGCAAGAAAATGTTCCAGCAGCGGTGTGCGGTCTGCCATATGCCTCTGGTCATTGACGACAGTCGGACCTGGGGGCCGGCGTTGAGCGCGGAAACCGTGACCGGCAAGGAACCCGTCGTCCGCGAGTTCATCCGCAGAGGCACGGTGCGCATGCCTGGGTTCCAGTACGGCCTCGAACCGCAGGAAATTGACGACATCATCACCTATCTCAAGACAGTGAAGAAAACCGAACCCAAGAAAGCACCCGAATAATTCCCAAGGAGGGAAGCCACCATGAAACTCCGGGCTACGATCTATGTTTTGCTGTTGGCGGCAGGCAGCCTTCTGGCAGTGCGGGAAGTTTCGGCGCAGGCCATCCCAGGGCCGGCGGGCATCCCCGGCGGCGCGATCCTGACCGGCACCATTCGCACCGCCACTGGCCAACCGATGGAGGGCGTCACCGTATCGGTGCGTGCGGAAGGAACCTCGTACACCACCAGCGTCTTTACCGATGAGGAGGGCGTGTACGTGTTCCCGCCGCTGTCGAGCGGAACATACCGCGCGTGGGCGCAGGCCGTGGGATTCGCCACTTCGCGCGCACAGGCCGCGCTGGCCGGCCCCGCGGTTTCGCGGCAGGATTTCACGCTCGGGCCCGCCAAGGACATCGCCCGCCAGATGACCGGAGCCGATTGGTTTGCCTCCTTGCCGGAGGCCACCCTCCAGGACCGTCGCATCAAACATGTTTTCAAGACCAGTTGCACCGGCTGCCACCAGCCGAGCTATGTCCTGCAAAATCGCTTCGACCGGACAGGCTGGGTGGCCATCCTCGACTTCATGAAGGTCATCAACCTCGCCGGGGCCTTGCCCGGCGCGGACCGCGCCCCCTTGCCCATCATCGAATACCATCGGGAGAACCTGGCCGATTATCTCACCAAGGTGCGTGGGCCGAATGCCGGCGCCTTGAAGCCGGTGATCGTATCCCGGCCGAAGGGGGAAGCCACGCTGGCCGTCATCACGGAATACGATATCGAACCCGCGTCCACGCCCGGCGAATTTCCGGCGCAGGACGGCAGCGACTGGTCGGAAGGCACTCCCACGAGTCTGGCGTTCACCCGCGGCACCCACGATGTCGAGATTGATCACTCCGGCAACATCTGGGTGGTGGATTCCTTCGGCAACCCTCGGCGCACCTACGCCAAGATTGACGCCAAGACCGGCGAGGTGACGACCTACAAGTCCGTGGATGCCCGCGGCAATGTCCGCAACAGCCACGGCATTCGACGGGACCAGAAAGGAAATCTCTGGTTCAACCTTTCGGCGGGCGGCGACGGGGCGGAAGGCGGTCAGGGCAGTCTGGCGCGCCTGGACCCCGCCACAGAGAAACTCGAGGTCTACACTCCCCCTGCGGGAGTGAGCGGCGTCGGTGGCGCGATTGATGTGGACGGCAAGGGAAAAATCTGGGCCTCGACGCGCATGGGCGCCATCCAGTTTGATCCCGACACCGGGAAATTCACCGACTTCAAATCCCTCGTGTTTACCAATGCTGACGGCGTCGGCACTACCTACGGCGTGGCGGCCGACTCCCAGGGCAACGGCTATTGGGCCGAGATGTCGCTCGATATCGTCGGCCGGGCCGACTTCGCCAGCGGCAAGGTCTCGGAAATCAAGATGCCGCCGCGCAAGGAGCGCATGGAGATCGTTACGGAGGAGGAGCGCAGGCTCTATTCCATGACCGGCTCGGAATGGAATTCGGCGATGCCTTGGGCGCAGGGACCCCGCCGCATGGGCGGCGACCGCACCGGCAACGCCGTCTGGGTAGGAAACTGGTGGGGCGAGAACCTCGCCAAGATTGACACCCGCACCAGCAAAGTAACCATGTACCCGGTGCCCAGCAAGGACTCCGGCCCCTATGCCGCCGTGGTGGACAAGAACCACGTGGTTTGGGTCAACATGATGAATAACGACAGCGTGGGAAGGTTTGACCCCGCCACTGAAAAGTGGACCGAATATATGCTGCCAACCCATGGGGCCGAAACGCGCCACATCGCGGTTCTCGACCGCAGCTATCCGCCGACCGTCGTCGTTCCTTATTGGCGGTCGAGCAAGGTGGCGCGCTTGCAGTTCCGGACGAAGCAGGAGCTGCAAGAGTTAAAGAATCAATTGCGCTCCCAGCGCCTTCAGGCGCAGGCCCGCTAGCGGGCGAGGGGACCATACACAACCCGGGAGGTACGTCATCGTCCTCGACGCTGTTGCAGCGTCTGCCGGAGCAGAAGGGGTTGATCGCGTATGAACGAAGAAATCGCCGGTTCGATCCATCGCTATCGCCATGGTCTCATTGACCGGCGGGAGCTGTTGCGGTCCGTCATCGCCGCGACCGGCAGCTACACGGCGGCGCACTTGTTCCTGGAGTCGAGCGGGCTGGCCGCAACGCTGATCTCGCAGGTCGAGACGCAAGCGGCCAACGTGGATGCGGAAACCGTTCGTTACCCGTCGGGTTCCGTCCAGGTCGAGGCGTACCTGGCTAAGCCCAAAGGCGGCGGCAAACATCCCGGCATCATCGTGATCCACGAGAATCGCGGCTTGAACGAGCACACCCGCGATGTTGCGCGCCGCTTTGCCGCCGAGGGTTTCGTAGCCCTGGCTCCGGACCTTCTTTCCCGCGTGGGCGGCACCGCCAGCATGAGCTCCCCCGAGGCTGCCATCCGGGCGATTGGCCAGTTGCCGGCTTTTGACAGCGTGACGGACTTGAAAGCCGGCTTTGCATTCCTGGGCGCCCGTCCGGAAGTGGACGCCGCCAGAATTGCCTCCATTGGTTTTTGTTGGGGCGGCTGGCGCAGCTTTATGCTGGCGACCGAGGAGCCGAAACTCAGCCGCGCAGTTGTCTTCTACGGCTCGACGCCAGCGGCGGGACTCGACAAAATCCAGGCTCCGGTCCTGGCGCACTACGGCCAGCTCGACCATCGCCTCACCGGCAACGCCATCTTCACCGAGAAGACCATGAAGCAGTCGGGCAAGAAATTCACCTACCACGTCTATCCCAACGCCTATCACGCGTTCTTCAACGATACCGGTCCCCGGCACGACCCGGAAGCGTCGAAACTCGCGTGGGCGCGGACCTTGGAATTTCTCCGCTCCTAAGCCAATTTCAGCGTTGGTGTAGAGGATTTGGAACGTAAGGGCACGACTTCAGTCGTGCCGTAAATGGCGCGCCAAATCCACTCCACTTCCTTGCGGCTTCAGCCGCTGAGGGACCTACCTCAGTGGCTGAAGCCCATCGGGAATGAGGCTTCTTTTCGGCATGGCTGAACCTGGATTATTCATGAAGGACGGTCCTTTTTCTCTAGCCCAGCGCTTCAGCGCTGGGTAGGCAGTGTCAAGAAGTGATCCCCAGCCCGCTTCAGC
>Ga0209343_10002434_pt1 | contig 24029 bp, 24 predicted proteins | sample RifCSPlowO2_02_FD_184026 | JGI IMG/M metagenome (GOLD analysis project Ga0209343, IMG submission 184026) | Groundwater microbial communities from Rifle, Colorado - Rifle CSP2_plank lowO2_0.2 (SPAdes) (version 2) | ecosystem: Environmental > Aquatic > Deep subsurface > Groundwater | place... | reverse complement strand
AGCGAGGTGCCGTGCAACTGCGCCAGCACGCGTCGCGCGCGCAGCAGCGACACACCGCCACCCGGCACGATGCCTTCTTCGATGGCGGCGCGCGTCGCGTGCAGCGCGTCCTCGACGCGGATCTTGCGTTCCTTCAGCTCGGTCTCGGTGGCTGCGCCCACCTTGATCAGTGCCACGCCACCCGACAACTTGGCGATGCGCTCTTCCAGCTTCTCCTTGTCGTAGTCGCTTGTGGCCGCCTCGCGTTCCTTGCGGATGCTGGCCACGCGTTCCTGGATCGCTTGTGTGGTGCCGGCGCCACCGATCACGGTGGTGTCGTCCTTGCCCACCTCCACCCGTTTGGCACGACCCAGATCGGAGAGCTTGGCTTTCGCCAGCGTCAGGCCCAGTTCGTCGCTGATCACGGTGCCGCCGGTGAGCACGGCGATGTCCTGCAGCATGGCCTTGCGCCGGTCGCCAAAGCCGGGGGCCTTCACCGCGCAGGCCTTGAGCGTGCCGCGCATGGTGTTGATCACCAGCGTGGCCAGCGCTTCGCTGTCGATCTCTTCGGCCACCACCAGCAGGGGCTGGCCGCTCTTGACCACCTCTTCCAGCAAGGGCAAGAGGTCTTTCAGCGAAGACAGGCGCTTGTCGTACAGCAGGATGACGGCGTTTTCCAGCGTGGCGCTCTGGCGCTCAGGGTTGTTGATGAAATAGGGCGAGAGAAAACCGCGGTCGAACTGCAGGCCTTCCACCACCTCCAGCTCGCTGCTCAGGCCCGAACCGTCTTCGATGGAGATGGCGCCCTCGCGGCCCACACTGTCGATGGCGCGCGCCAGCCGTTCGCCGATCGAGCGGTCGTTATTGGCCGAGATGGAGGCTACATGGGCGATCTCCTGCGAGCTGGCGCAGGGGCGCGCCATGCGGTGAAGTTCGGCCACCACCGCCTCGATGGCCTGCTCCATGCCGCGTTTGAGATCCATCGGGTTCATGCCGCCGGCCAGGTAGCGCAGGCCCTGCTGGATCATGGCGTGCGCGAGCACGGTGGCGGTGGTGGTGCCGTCGCCTGCCATTTCACTGGTGCGCGAGGCCACTTCGCGCAGCAGCTGCGCACCCATGTTCTCGAACCGGTTCTCCAGCTCCACCGATTTGGCCACCAGCACGCCGGAGTTGACGATCTGCGGTGGGCCGTAGTCGCGGTCCAGGATCACGGTGCGTCCGCGCGGGCCAAGCGTCACCTTCACGGCCTCGGCCAGTGCATCGACACCGCGGCGGATCTTGTCGCGGGCTTCCTCGCGAAAGAGCAGTTGTTTGGCGGTCATGCGGAAGTCCTCCTTCGGCCCCTGTTGATATTTGCGTGTGACAGCACTCGGGGCATTTTTTCACCTGGAAGCGTCCGCGGATTGAGCTTGCGCAACGCCAGCGCGTCTGGCCCTACGCGATCAGTGGGGCATCGGTTCAGCGCCGCCGTTCGCCTGTTGCACCAAGGCCTCGGCCCTGAGCCAATCGTCAAGCTCATGCCCAGGCTCGCAACCGCGTGCTTCAAAGCACGCGTAGGCGGCCTCGCGTATGGCCTGTTCGCGGTCGAAGGGTGAAGCCGACGGACTCTCCGGGGCCTGCTCGTTCGCCTCCGGCGCCGAAGGCCTCTTCATGGCTTTGGGTGTGCGGGCTGTGGATGGGGTGGCTACAAGTTGTCGTCCCATTTCGGATCTCCAGTTGAAGGATTGCGGAAGGTGCAGCGCGTCAGCGTGGCAGCGTTGCACCGGGCGAAGTTAGTGCGCTGTGGTCAGCGGTTGATTGAGCGTGCTCAACACGGCAGCGCCTGAGACGCCACCGACCGATGTGCGGCTGCTGCAAGCCAGCCCCATCTGCGAAGGCATGGGTGCCCCGGTCGCGTGCATTGAGCGCACTCAATTCCACCGGGGTCTGGCGGGCACAGCATGTAGGTCTGAAGCGGTTCGCTGAACCTGCTTCAGTCACTCAACACATTGAAGGAGCTGTCCATGAACGAACTCAAAATACGTGACATCTTTGCTGCCGATCCGTTTGAGGACGCCTTTCGCAACTTCCTGCGCCCCTGGGTGTCGCGCGGTGTTGCGCAGGCGCCCGACATCAAGGTCGATCTCACCGAAAGCAACGGTGACTACAAGCTCAAGGCCGAGATTCCGGGTGTGAGCAAGGAAGACATCCAGATCGACATCGACGACAACAAGGTCAGCATCTCGGTCGAGGTGAAGAAAGAAAGCGAAGAGAAAAAGGACGACCGCGTGATCCGTTCGGAGCGGCAGTACGGCTATGCCAGTCGCAGCCTCTGGCTGGATCAGCCGGTGGACCAGGCCAAGTCCATTGCCAAGTACGAAAACGGCGTGCTCGAACTGACCTTGCCCAAGAAGGCCACCTCCACCTCCAAGCGCCTCACCATTTCGTGAGAACCGGGGCTGGAAGCGGGTGCGACCACCCTCCGGCCTGCGCTCAGGATGCCTGAACTTCGGGGGCTGGCTGTCTGGCGCCGGGCGGGCTGGTCAAAGCGCGCAGTGCGTCTGCATCGAGCGTTTCCTGCTCAAGCAGCGCACGGGCGCAACGCTCCAGCACCTCACGCCGGTCCTGCAGCAGTTGGGTGGCCTGTTCGAAGGCCTGCATCACGGTGCTTCGCACCGCTTCATCAATGCGTTGTCGGGTCTCAGGCCCTGGCTGCCAGCCGTTCTGCACCAGGCCGGGCACGTCCAGAAAGGCGGGGCGCTGGGACTCGTGGGCCACGTAGCCCAGCGTCTCGACCATGCCGTAGCGTGTGGCCATGTCGTGTGCGATGTTGGTCGCCTTGACTAGATCGTCAGCGGCCCCGGTGGACAACTGGCCAAACACCAGCATCTCCGCCGCCCGGCCACCGAGCAGCACGGTGATCTTGTGTTCCAGCTCCGCCTTGGACATGAGGAAGCGGTCTTCGGTGGGGCGCTGGATGGTGTAGCCGAGTGCGCCGATGCCGCGCGGGATGATGGACACCTTGTGCACGGTGTCGCTCCCCGGCAGCGCCATGGCGACCAGCGCATGGCCCATCTCGTGGAACGCCACCACTTCTCGTTCGTGCGGGTTGAGCACGCGGTTCTTTTTCTCCAGCCCGGCCACGATGCGTTCGACGGCCGTGGTGAAGTCTTCCAGTGCGATGTCGGGCGCGCCGCGCCGCGTGGCGGCGAGCGCTGCTTCGTTGCACAGGTTCGCGAGGTCGGCCCCCGAGAAACCGGTGGTGAGCTGGGCCACTTGTTCCATGTCCACTTGCGGCGACAGGCGGATTTTTCGGGTGTGCACTTTCAGGATCTGAACCCGACCAGCCTTGTCGGGCCGGTCGACCAGCACCTGGCGGTCGAAGCGGCCGGCGCGCAGCAGGGCCGGGTCCAGCACCTCGGGCCGGTTGGTGGCGGCCAGCAGCACGAGGCCCGACGAACTGTCAAAGCCGTCGAGCTCGGCCAGCAACTGGTTCAGGGTCTGCTCGCGTTCGTCGTAGCCACCGATGGGTGAGACCGCTCCGCGCGCGCGGCCCAGCGCATCGAGTTCGTCGATGAAGATGATGGCGGGGGCCCGGGTGCGGGCCTGCTCGAACAGGTCGCGCACGCGGGCTGCCCCCACGCCCACGAACATTTCGACGAACTCGCTGCCCGAGATGCTGAAGAACGGTACGCCCGCTTCGCCGGCCACAGCCTTGGCCAGCAGGGTCTTGCCGGTGCCCGGCGGCCCCACCAGCAACACGCCCCGCGGGAGCCGTGCACCCAGTCGGCCGCTGCCCTGCGGGTCTTTCAGGAATGTCACGATCTCCTGCAGCTCGGCCTTGGCTTCGTCGACGCCGGCCACGTCCGCAAACCTGACGCCGGTGTCCTTCTCGACATAGACCTTGGCGTGGCTCTTGCCAATGCTCATGAAGCCGCCCGCACCCTGCCGGTCCAGCACGCGGCGGATCAGGAAGAACCACACCCCGACGAACACCAGGCCGGGCACGATCCAGGACAGCAGGTCCCGCAACAGGGTGCTTTCCACCACGCGCCGATAGGGCACCCCGTGCCGGGAAAGGCGCTCGACCAGATCGCCTTCGACCCGGTTGGCGACGATGGTGGTCTTGCCGTCGGGTTCGCTCGTCTTCAGGGTGCCGGTGATCGTGGTTTCACCAATGATCACTTCGGCCACGCGGCCATCGGCCAGTGCCTGCTCGAACGCGCTGTAGGGAACGGCTTCCACGGTGCGCGCGGTTTGCCAGACGGACTGGGCCCATGTCAGGGCCAGCAAAGCCAGTAACCAGTAGCCCAAGTTCCACTGGATCTTTTGATGGGGTTGCATCCGATCGCCTTTCTGCCAGGTGCCCAAAGGAAACATTGCCCAATGCCATGCAATGCCAGCGGGCAGCCACTTCATCGTAGCCAGACAGGTCCCGATGCGGGCGACTTTCGGTGGTCTGGATTGAGCGGACTCAATGCACAGGCCAGATTCATCCATAAGCTGTCCTGTGTGCTGTCGTTCGCCCGGTCTGACAACCGGATGCCCAGCAGTTCGTTTTTTCGACAAGGAGATACACATGCAAGCGGGCAAAGAAGCAGAGCTGTGGATGTACGAAAAAATGCTGGAGATACGGCACTTCGAGGAAACCATGGCCACGGTTTATCTCGAAGGCAAGCTGCCGCCGCATATCCAGAAAGGGCTGGCGTTTGACATTGGCTCGGGCCCGGTGCCGGGCGAGATGCACCTGGCTGCCGGGCAGGAGCCGGTGGCGGTGGGCGTGTGCGCGCACCTGAAGCAGACCGACACCGTGGTGGGCACGCACCGGCCCCACCACTTCGCGATCGCCAAGGGTGTGCCGCTGGGCCGCATGGCGGCCGAAATGTTTGGCAAGGCCACCGGACTGGGCAAGGGCAAGGGTGGGCACATGCACCTGTTCGACCCGGTGAACCGGTTCAGCTGCAGCGGCATCATCGGTGCCAGCTTGCCGCCGGCCTGCGGCGCGGCGCTGGCGGCGAAGAAGCTGGGCAAGGACTGGGTGGCGGTGGCCTTCTTTGGCGAGGGGGCGGCCAACCAGGGCGCGGTGCACGAGTCGCTCAACCTCGCGGCCTTGTGGAAACTGCCTGTCATTTTTGTCTGCGAGGACAACAAGTGGGCCATCTCGGTGCCCAAGTCCAGCGCCACTTCGATCGAATGGGTGGCCGACCGTGCCGCGGGCTATGGCATGCCGGGCATCAAGGTTGCGACCAACGATGCGATGGCGGTGTATGAGGCCGCCGGTCCAGCGGTGCAGCGCGCGCGCCGGGGCGAAGGCCCCAGCCTGATCGAGGTCAAGACCGACCGCTACCTCGGCCACTTCCAGGGTGACCCGGAGGTCTACCGTCCGAAAGACGAGGTGGCGAACCTGCGTAAGAACGATCCCATCCCGCGGATGGCCAGCCATCTGAAGCTGCAGGGCTACATGAGCGACACCGAGGAGGCCAAGCTGGTTGCGCTTGCCCGGCGGCGCGTGGCGGATGCGTTCGAGTTCGCGCGCAACAGCCCCGACCCCGAGCCGCAGGATGCCCTGCAGGACGTCTTTGTCTGAGCCCGTCCGCCACCGAAACCCACCAGGAGCACGACATGAGCAACACCAGAAAGCTCACCATGGCGCAGGCCATCGCGGAGGGCATTGGCCAGGAAATGCAAAGCGACGACACGGTTTTCGTGTTGGGCGAAGACATCGGCAGGTACGGCGGCATCTTCGGTGCCACCGGTGGCCTTCTGGACCGGTTCGGTCCGGATCGCATCATGGACACCCCGATCTCCGAGACCGCCTTTATCGGCACCGCCACCGGGGCCGCTGCCGCGGGGATGCGGCCGATCGCCGAACTGATGTTCGTGGACTTCTTCGGCGTCTGCATGGACCAGATCTACAACCACCTGGCCAAGAACACCTACATGGCGGGCGGCCACATCAAGCTGCCGGTGGTGCTGACCACGGCCATCGGTGGCGGCTACAACGATGCTGCGCAGCACTCGCAATGCCTGTACGCCACTTTTGCCCACATGCCGGGCCTGAAGGTGGTGGTGCCGTCCAACGCCTACGACGCCAAGGGTCTGATGATCCAGGCGATCCGCGACGACAACCCGGTGCTCTTCATGTACCACAAGGGCATCATGGGCCTGCCCTGGATGGCGTACTTCGAGGGCAGCAGCAACGAGGTGCCTGAGGCGGCGTACACCATTCCGTTTGGCCAGGCGCGCGTGGCGCGCGAGGGCAGCGACGTCACCATCGTCACCCTCAGCCAGATGGTGCAGAAGGCGCTGCTGGCGGCCGAGGAACTGGTGGCCGAGCGCATCAGCGTGGAGGTGATCGACCTGCGCACGCTGGTGCCGCTGGACCGCGAGGCGGTGCTGCGTTCGGTGCGCAAGACCGGGCGCCTGCTTGTGGCCGACGAGGACTACCTGGGCTTTGGCCTCACCGGTGAAATCGCCGCCATCGTGGCCGAAAACCTCGATACCGTGCAGCTGAAGGCGCCGGTGAAACGGGTGGCTGTGCCCAATGTGCCAATTCCGTACAGCCGTCCATTGGAGCGCTTTGTGATTCCGCAGGTGGGCAGCCTGGTGGCGGCTGTGCGCGAGCTGATGACCGCCTCGGTGCGCCAGCCGTTGGAGGCGTGATGAACATCACCTTGCCGGACGCTGCATGGGAGGGGGTCGAGGCCTCGGTCGAGGCCCTGGTGGACCGCTGGCTGGTGCAGGAGGGAGACACCGTGCGCCAGGGCCAACCGCTGGCCACGGTGGTGCTGGTGAAGGCCAGCCAGGACATTGAGGCGCTCATGGACGGCCGCGTGACCCACATCCTGGTGACTGCGGGTCACACCTTTCACCGGGGCCAGCCCATTGCAACGCTGGAGCGCCTGCCATAGACACCACGGCCCTGGAGCAGGACTGGAACCGCCAGCAGCTGGAGCGGCCGGTTTCCATCCCGGATTTCCGAGTCTGGAACCACCGCCGGCCTGCCGTTGTGCTGGGCTGTTCGCAGCGTGCCCTGCGGGACGGCGTCGCTGCGCGCCTGCCGCCCAGGGGCGTGGGTCTGGTGGAGCGCGCATCGGGTGGCGGTGCCGTGTTGAGCGGACCCTGGATGGTCAGCGTTTCCGTGGTCTTGCCGCCGGACCACGTTTGGGCGACCAACGGGCTGGAGGGATACCGGCAACTGGGGCGCGTGCATGCGGCTGTGTTGAGCGGGCTGGGCGTGTCCACGATGTCGGTACCGCCCGAAGGCGTTGAACGCGGAAATCAGCGCTGGGGCGGCTGTGTGCGTTGGGCGTGTTTCGGCAGTCTGGCGCCCTGGGAAATCACCGACGGTGAGGGCCGCAAAGTGGTGGGGCTGGCCCAGCGGCGGCAGGGCCATGGCGTGCTGCTGGTGGCCGGCACCTTGTGTCACGCGCCGGATTGGCCCCTGTTGTGCGATGCCCTGGGCTTTCCGGGCGATGCGCCGTGGCTGCAGCGGGTGACCGTGGCGTGCGACGCGCTGGCCGATCGGGCGTTTTCCGCGGCCACACTGGTCGAGCAACTGCGGCGCGCCCTGGCCAGTGAACTGTGGACACCACGGCGTTCGTCGTTCGCGATGTGAACCGGTTCTCCGGTGCGCGACGACGGACCTTCAACGCATCCACTGCTGTCAGGGTCTCCGCGGAGCCGCCGCGGCATTTGTGCGCCTTCCTGTAAGGTTCTGTTCCTCCCCCCGACTCATCCCTACCCAACCCGAGGACACCGAGATGAAGAAGGAACGCAGAACCCTGTTGAAGCAACTGGGCGCCGTGCTGGCCGCGGTCGGCTTGCCGGCCGCAACCCCGCACGCCGCCGAACCCCCATTTCCATTGAAGAAGACCGCCCCCGAGTGGAAGGCGATCGTGTCGCCAGCCGCCTACGACGTGCTGTTCGAACACGGCACCGAACGCGCCGGCAGCAGCCCGCTCAACGCCGAGAAGCGTCCGGGTCGTTATGTCTGCGCCGCCTGCAACCTGCCGCTGTTCGACGCCGCCCACAAGTACGAGAGCGGCACCGGCTGGCCGAGCTTCTGGCAACCGCTGCCCGGCGCGCTCGGCACCTCCACCGACTTCAAGCTCATCTACCCGCGCACCGAGTACCACTGCAGCCGTTGTGGCGGACACCAGGGGCATGTGTTCAACGACGGCCCCAAGCCCACCGGCAAGCGATATTGCAACAACGGCGTGGCGCTGGCCTTTGTGCCCCAGGGCGCTGCCCTGCCGGCGCTGCGCACCTGAACCTTGGAACCACACCATGAACAAAACCTTCCGGGCGCTGGCCCTCTCGGCTGGCCTGAGCGCTTTGGCCGCCACGGCCCAGGCGGCCACCGCCACGGCGGTCTTTGCCGGTGGCTGCTTCTGGTGCATCGAGGCGGACTTCGAGAAACTCGCCGGCGTATCAGAAGTGGAGTCGGGCTACACCGCGGGCAAGACCACCAACCCGACCTACGAGCAGGTGAGCAATGGCCACACGGGCCACACCGAAGCGGTGCGCGTCATCTACGACCCGGCCAGGGTGAGCTATGCCCAGCTGGTCGACTATTTCTGGCGCCACATCGACCCCACGGTGAAAGACCGCCAGTTCTGCGACATCGGCAGCCAGTACCGCAGCGGCATCTACTGGGGCAGTCCGGCCGAGCGCCAGTTGGTGGAAGCCAGCCGTGACGCGCTGCTCAAGAGCGGCCGGTTCAAGGCGATACACACCGAGCTCGCGCCCGCCAGCACCTTCTACCTGGCCGAGGACTACCACCAGGACTATTACAAGAAGAACTCGGTGCGCTACAACTACTACCGCTACAGCTGCGGTCGCGATGCGCGCGTGAAATCGCTCTGGCAGTAGCCTGGTCCCCTTGTTCAGGGGCGCCCGAGGGCCCGGTGAAACCGGAACCCGGTGGTAGCATTCCCGCCACTTTTCACAACAAGGGGCCGGGGAATGAGGGAGTCAGAAGATTTCGCCGAAACGGTGATGATGGGCGCGTTGCCGCCGGCGCCGCCCCACCGCCCGCAGACGCTGGACATCCGCTTCACCGGATCGGGCAGCGAGTACTTTCGGATCTGGATCGTCAACCTGCTGCTGACCCTCGTCACGCTCACCCTCTACCTGCCTTTCGCGCGCGCGCGGCGCATGGCCTACTTCCAGAACAACACGCTCGTCGGCGGTGACCCGCTGGGTTTTCATGCCGATCCCTGGAAGATGTTTCGCGGCTATTTGCTGGTGCTCGTGCTCGGTCTGGGTTACTGGGCGGTGTCGAACTTCATGCCGGCGTTTTCCTGGGCTGCGCTGGTGGTGTTCATGGCTCTGTGGCCGCTGCTGTGGCGCTCGTCGTTGCAGTTCCGCCTGCGCAACACCAGCTGGCGCGGCGTGCGCCTGAATTTTGTCGGCGACACGAAGTCGGCCTACATGGCCATGTTGCCGATGTTCCTGCCGGCGCTGGCTTTTGTCGGCCTGCTGCCCGAACCCGTCGAGGGCGAAGAGATCGCCGAAGAGACCGCGCGCTACGCCGCCGCGGTGGTGGGGGCCGTGGTGCTGGCGTTTGTGCTGTTGTTGCCCTGGCTCTGGGCGCGCATCAAGCGGTACCAGCACGGAGGCTACGCCTTCGCCCAGGAGCGCACCGAGCTCACCGTCGGCGCCGGCCGGTTCTATGGCCTGTTCTTCAAGATCCTGGGCGTGTCCCTGGCGGTGATGCTGGTGGTCGGCAGCGTCATGGGCGCGGCGTTCGGCGTGCTGATGCTCATGGGCATGACCAACTGGGCCGAGCTGAGCAGCGGAGGCGGTGCGCTCGCCGGCCTGCTGGCCGCGGTGGTTTTTGGCGTCATCGTGTTGATGGCCTATGTGCTCATGCCGCTGATCGTGGGCTCGTACACCACCTCGCGGCTGCAGAACCTGCTCTGGGCCAACACCCGCAGCCAGAAGATTGAGTTCCAGAGCGACCTGCGCCTGGGCCCGCTGTTTCGCGTCGGTCTGGTCAACTGGCTGCTGATCGCGCTCACGCTCGGCCTGTACTGGCCGTTTGCCAAGGTGCGCCAGGCGCGCGTCAAGCTCGAAGCGATGTCGCTGGTGGTGCAGGGTGACGTGGACGAATGGGTGGCCGAAGCGCAGCCGGCGGGCCGGGGTGTGCTGGGTGATGCGGCTGGTGATTTCTTCGGCATCGACATGGGGCTGTGATGGCGCCGGACGAGCCTGCGGTGATTCGAACCCAGTGGTTTGACGGGCGCAGCCCGCGCGGCCGCTCGGTGAGCCTGCGGGTGCAGGGCGACGAGCTGCTGCTGCGCACCCACGACGGTCTCGTCGAACACCGGTACCCGCTGGGCGGCGTGCGCTGGCCCGAACGCCGCAGCCACGGCCAGCGCCAGACCGAGCTGCCCGACGGTGGCCTGATCCAGCACGCCAACGCCGCCGAGTGGGACGCCTGGTTTCAGGCCAGTGGTCTGCGCGAGGGCGCCGTGGTGGGCTGGATGCAGAGCTGGCGCGCCACGCTCGCGGCCATGGCCGGCACCGTGGTGTTTCTTGCCGCGGCCTGGGTCTGGGGCGTGCCCTGGCTCAGTGTCACGCTGGCAGGGTTGGTGCCGCAGTCGCTGGAAAACCAGATCGGCGAGCAGAGCCTGGCGCAGCTCGATCGCCTGTTCCTTGAACCCAGCCAACTGCCCGCCGCGCAGCAGGAAGCGCTGCGCCAGCGCTTTGCCCGGGTCGTTGAACAGGCCCATCCCGAGGGCGATGCGCCGGCCTGGCAACTCGAATTTCACCAGAGCGAAGTCCTGGGCGCCAACGCCTTTGCCCTGCCCGGTGGCAGCATCGTCATGACCGACGATCTGGTGGCGTTGCTGGACGACCAGCCCGATGCCCTCGTGGGCGTGCTCGCGCACGAGCTTGGCCATGTGCAGCACCGCCACGGGCTGGACCTGATGGTGCGCGCCAGCCTGGTCAGTGCGCTGGTGGGCGTGGTGCTGGGCGATGCCAGCGGTTTCCTGGCCACCGTGCCGGCCACATTGGCCACGCAGTCGTATTCGCGCGATGCCGAACGCGAAGCCGACGCCCACGCGGCGCAGATGCTGCACGCGAGCGGTATCGATCCGGCGGTGATGGCGATCTTCTTCGAGCGCATGCTGGCCGAAGAGGGCGCCGTCCAGCCGGCGGGTGACCCGGGCGAGCATGAAGGCAGCGGCGTGTCGCTGCCCATCGCCATCGCCAGCCACCCCGACCATGGCGAACGCATCCGATTCTTCCGCGAGTGGCAGGCCCCCGGTCCTTGACGCAGGTCAGGGCGACCGGTCGCCCGGGTTGAAATACTGGTAAAAGCCCAGCACGCAGGCGCTTGTCGCGGATGCCGTACCGTCGGCGTGTGTGGTCGGGCGTATGCTGAGCGCAACTTGTTTTCCGCACCCCATGGACACCTCGAACCCGCCCCCCGTCGAACCCGTTTTCACCGCCCGTGGCCTGACCAAGGTCTATGGCGAAGGCGAAGCCGCGGTCCATGCCCTGCGCGGTGTGGACCTGGACATCGTGCGCGGTGAGTTCGTGGTGCTGCTCGGTGCCTCGGGCAGCGGCAAGTCCACCTTGCTGAACATCCTGGGCGGGCTGGACACGGCCACCGCCGGCTCGGCGCGCTGGACGCACGCGGGCGAAACCCACGAACTCATCGGCGCAGGCGATGCCGAACTCACGCGCTACCGGCGCGAGCACGTGGGCTTCGTGTTCCAGTTCTACAACCTCATTCCCAGCCTGACCGCGCGCGAAAACGTGGCGCTGGTGACCGACCTCGCCGAAGACCCCATGAAACCGGAAGACGCACTCGCGCTGGTGGGCCTGGGCGAGCGCATGAACCACTTCGTGTCGCAGCTCTCGGGCGGCGAGCAGCAGCGCGTGGCGATCGCGCGCGCCATCGCCAAGAACCCCGAGGTGCTGCTGTGCGACGAACCCACCGGTGCGCTCGACTGCGCCACCGGCGTGATGGTGCTGCAGGCGATCGAACACGTGAACCGCGAACTCGGCACGACCACGGTGGTGATCACGCACAACGCGCCCATCGCCGAGATGGCCGACCGCGTGCTGCGCCTGGCCGACGGCCGCATCGTCGAGACCCGCGTCAATGCGAACAAGCTGCCCGCGTCCAGCCTGAGCTGGTGAACCCCGCATGAAGGCCATCCACATCAAGCTCTGGCGCGACCTGAAGCGGCTGCGCGCGCAGGTGGTCACCATTGCGATGGTGGTGGCGATCGGGGTGGCCGGCTTCGTGGGCATGTTCTCGGTGCACCAGTCGCTGCAGGGTTCGCGCGATCACTTCTACCGCGACAACCGCCTGGCCGATGTGTTCGCCAGCGTCAAGCGCGCCCCGGTGCACCTGCGCGAGCGCCTCGCCGCGCTCGACGGCGTGGCCGAGGTCAAGCTCGACGTGGTGTTCGACGCGCAGATCGACCTGCCCGGCGTGCTGCCGCCGGTCACCGGGCGTTTCATCGGGCTCGACCTCGCGCGCGCCCACGCCGGCCGCCAGGGCCTGAACGCGCTCACGCTCAAGCGCGGGCGCTGGCCCGAGCGCGACGGAGCGCTCGAAGCCCTGGTGAGCGACCGCTTTGCCGCGGCGCGCGGGCTGAACCCCGGCGACACGGTGCACGCGATCCTGAACGGCAAGCGCGAGCGCGTGCACCTGGTGGGCACGGCCGCCTCGCCCGAGTACGTGTTCGCCTCGCAGGGCGGCGCGCCCGACGACCAGTCGTTCGGCATCTGGTGGATCGACGGCGCGCGCATGACCCAGGCCTTCGACATGCAGGGCGCGTTCAACCAGGTGGCGCTGCGGCTCGACGCGGGGCAGGTGGCCGAGCGCGTGTTGCCGCAGGTGGACCGCCTGCTGGAGCCCTACGGCGCGTTCGGCGCGACCGGGCGCGACAAGCAGCTGTCTTCCAAGATCGTGAGCGACGAACTCGACCAGCTCAAGGTCATGGGCACGGTGCTGCCCGCCATCTTTCTCGCGGTGGCGATGTTCATCCTCAACGTGGTGCTGAGCCGCCAGGTGGCCACGCAGCGCAGCCAGATCGCGGCGCTCAAGGCGCTGGGCTACAGCGACGGCGCCATCGCCTGGCACTACATCCAGCTCGCGCTGGCCATCGCCGGGCTCGGCGTGGCGGTGGGTCTGGCCTTGAGCCAGCTCATCGGGCGCGGCATGCTCGGCCTGTACGACGAGGTGTTCCGCTTCAACGGCCTGGCCTACGAGACCAGTGTCTGGCTGGTGGTGGTGTCGACCCTGCTCGCAGCGGCCGCCGCTGCGGCGGGCACCTGGAACGCGATCCGCGCCGTGGTGCGGCTCAAGCCGGCGCAGGCCATGCAGCCGCCCGCGCCGCCGGCCTACCAGCCCACGCTGGTGGAACGGCTGGGCCTGCGCCGCTTTGTCAGCACCGGCGCGATGATGGTGATCCGCAACTTCGAGCGCCGCCCGATGCGCGCGGCTTTCACCGTGACCGGCATCGCACTCGCGGTGGCGCTGCAGATCTCGGGCGCCTTCTGGATCGACGCGATTGCGCACATCGTCGACGTGCAGTTCCGCCAGGTGCAGCAGGGCGACGTGCTGGTCAACTTTCACCGCCCGGTGCCGCTGACTGTGGTGCAGGACCTCAAACGCCTGCCCGGTGTGATCGACGCCGAGCCCTACCGCACCGAGCCGGTCCGTGTGCGCCTGCACGGGCGCAGCGAAGACACGGCGCTGACCGGCTACCGCAGCGACGCGCAACTGATGCGCGTGGTGGACGAAACCCGCGGTGCGGTGGCCATGCCGTCGGACGGCGTGGTGCTGTCTTCGCTGCTGGCGCGTGCGCTCGGTGCGCGCGTGGGCGACCGCGTAGAGCTGCAGTTCCGGCTCTGGAACCAGCAGCGTGTCGAGGTGCCGGTGGTGGACATCGTGCACACCATGTTCGGCAAACTGCTTTACATGAACCTGGACGCGATGAACGCGCTGGCGCGCGACGGCCAAGGCGTGGCCGACGCCGCACTGCAGGTCGACCCGCTGGCGATGGACGCGTTCTGGGGCGCGGTGAAGGCAGCGCCGGTGATCAACTCGGTGTTCGACAAGGCCGGCTCCATGGCCGCGTTCAACAAGACCACCTCGCGCAACATGGGCGTGTTCAGCGGCATCCTCACGCTGTTTGCGGTGGCCATGGCGGTGGGCATCATCTACAACGCGGCGCGCATCGCGCTCTCCGAGCGCGCCTGGGAACTGGCGAGCCTGCGCGTGCTGGGCATGACGCGGGCCGAGGTCTCGGTGCTGCTGCTGGCCGAGCTCGGCGCCGAGCTGCTGGTGGCCCTGCCCATCGGCGCGCTCACCGGCTGGGGCCTGGCCTCGCTGATGATGCGGCTGATGGCATCCGACAGCATCGATTTTCCGGTCGTGATCGAGCCGTCCACCTACGCCTCGGCCGCGCTGATCGTGCTGGCGGCGGGCGTGGTCAGCGCGCTGCTGGTGCGCCGCCAGATCGACCGGCTGGACCTGGTTTCTGTCTTGAAGGTACGCGAATGAACGAACAAAAAAATCCCTGGAAAACCCCCCGGCGCTGGGCCATCGTCGGACTGGCCTTGGTGGCCGCCGCCGCGCTGCTCTACGCGGTGTACCGGCCCCGGCCGATCACTGTGGAGGTGGCGCAGGTGACCTCCGGGAAATTCGAGCAGGTGGTCGAGGAAGACGGCCAGTTGCGGCTGAAGAACCGCTACGTGATCACCGCGCCCACCCTGGCCCAGCTGCAGCGCCCCACGCTGAAGGTGGGCGATGCGGTGCAAGCGGGCGACGTGGTGGCCCGGCTCGCACCCGCCGCGCCGCAACTGATCGACGCCCGCACCCGCACGGTGCTGCAGCAGCGCGTGGGCAGTGCCGACGCGGCGCGCCGTGCCGCCGCCGCCCAGGTGCAACGCGCACAGACCGCGCTGGCGCAGGCCACGCTGGAGGCGGGTCGCTCCGAGCAGCTCGCCCAGCGGGGCTTCATCGCCCCGTCGGCCCGCGACCAGGCCGATCTCGCCCGGCGCTCCGCGCAGCAGGCCCTGACGGCGGCCCAGGCCGAGCAGGCCATGGCCGACTTCGCGGTGGCCGAAGCCCGCGCCGCGCTGGCCCAGGCTGTGCCCACGGCGGGCGAGCGCCCAGCCGGCCTGTGGGCCATCAAGAGCCCGGTGAACGGCCAGGTGCTGAAGCTGCACCTGGACAGCGCGGCCCCCGTGACCGCGGGGCAGTCGCTGCTGGAGATCGGCGACACGGCGGCGATGGAAGCGGTGATCGACGTGCTCTCGGGCGAGGTGCGGCAGGTGTTGCCCGGGGCCGCGGTGTTGCTGACCACCGGCAGCGGCGCCGCTCCCATGCCCGGCACGGTGACGCGGGTGGAGCCGGTGGCCTTCACCAAGGTGTCGGCGCTGGGCATCGAAGAGCAGCGCGTGAACGTGGTCGTGGCGCTGTCGGCGGTGCCCTCGGACGCCGCGCGGCTGGGCGACGGTTTCCGCGTGGACGCGCGCATCACCGTGTCGTCGCAGGCCGATGCCGTGCTCGTGCCCAGCGCGGCGCTGGTGCGCGATGGCGAGCGGTGGCGCGTGTTCGTGGTGGACGCTGGCAAGGCGCGTGCACGCGCGGTGCAGATCCACGACCGCAACGCCGACATGGCCTGGGTGAAGGACGGCGTGAAGGCGGGTGAGACCGTGCTGCTGTATCCGGGCAGCACGATTGCTGACGGGCAGCCCGTGGTCCAGAGATAACCCCCAGACTGGGTAACCCCCCGCAGCGCTTCGCGCTACCCCCAAAGGGGGCGGCACTGGCCGTCCGGCAAAGCTGGCCCGGCGGTGCCCTTGGCTGGTTCCGTTCGCGCCCCGGCAGGGCGTTGAACGGCCGCCCCTTCAATACCCCTGAGTTTGAGTGCGGCAGCGCACAGACTGTCCGCGGGTCAGGCTTTACTGTGGCGCCAATGGCACTGGAAATGAACTCCGTCTGCCATGCGGTGCAGCCCCTGGTTGCGCAGCCCGTTCAACCTCTGCACAGAAAGCACCCCATGATCACCAAACAACGCTTCTCCGTTCTTCTTCTGGCTGCTGCGGCCTTCACCACCATGGTGGGTTGCGCTGCGACCGGCAAGCAAGAAAGCACCGGCCAGTACGTGGACGACACCGTCATCACCACCCGCGTGAAGGCCGAGATCCTGAAAGACGCCTCGCTCAAATCGGCCGAGATCAATGTCGAAACCTTCAAGGGCGCGGTTCAGCTCAGCGGTTTCGTGAACTCCGAAGCCGACATCAACCGCGCCGTGCTGGTCACGCAGGGCGTGCCCGGCGTCAAGTCGATCAAGAACGACATGCGCATGAAGAAATGACCGGCGGGCTTCGGCCCCGGCATTGCCTCTCCAACCTGATGAGGTCACCCCATGAACACACATCTTCCTTTTGAATCCCGCTGGCTGGCGCTGGCCGCTTCGCTGACCCTGGTCGCGAGCCTGGGCGCTTGTGCCGGCATGTCGCGCCAGGACCAGAACACCGCCATCGGTGCGGGCGTCGGTGCCGTCGGAGGCGCCGTGCTCACCGACGGCAGCGCGCTGGGCACCCTGGGTGGCGCTGCCATCGGCGGTGTCATCGGCAACCAGATCGAAACCGACGAAGAGCGCTATCGCCGCAATCGCAGGTGAACGGCCTGTTGCCCTTCACTTCAACTTACCGAAAGCACCCCATGAGCAACCCCGTCAACACCCTGGGCGATGACGCCTCTTCGCTGGCCGCCTCGGTCGCCAACTCCACCGAGCAAGCGATCCGGACCACCCAGCGTGCGGCCCAGCAAGGCATCGACCAGCTGGCCAACAACCTGGACGGCGCGCGCAGCCAGACCAGCAACGCGCTGCACCACTTGGTGAGCGACACCGAAGCGCTGGCGCACCGCGGCATGGACGCCGTGCGCGACAGCGCCGGTCAGCTGCGCGAAAAATCGCTGCACGTGAAAGACGCCACGGCCAGCTACATCCAGCACGAGCCGGTCAAGTCGATGCTGATGGCCGCCGCCGTGGGCGCTGCGCTCATGGGCCTGGTGGCCCTGTTCAGCCGCCATCACAGCGGTCACAACGGTCGCTGATCCCGGAGCCCTCGTCATGATCCACCCCGTGTTCCGCCTGGCGGCTTCACAGCCCCTGTTGCTGGCGGAGCACGCGGCAGCCTACGCAAGCCTGCTGGGCGAAGAGCTGACCATCGGCAGCGCGCGCCTGAAACGGCGACTGGCGCTCCAGCTGGCGGGCGCTGCCTGCCTGGTGGTGGCCGCCGTGCTGCTGGGTGTTGCCGTGCTGCTGTGGGCCTCGTTGCCCGATGCTGGTTTTCGCGCGCCCTGGCTGTTCGTGCTCACGCCCGTGCTGCCGGCCGCGCTCGGTCTGTGGGCCCTGTGGCTCGCACAGGACCGCGAGGAAGAGGAATGGTTCGCCCATCTGCGCATTCAACTGGCCGAGGATGCCGCGCTCCTGCGCATCCCGGGCACACCATGAACCCGGTCACGCCCGAGACGGCGGCGACGCCGCTCACGGCCGGTGCGCGGGCCGTGCTGGCCCGCGACCGGCTGGCTCGCAACCGCGAGCGCCTGTCCGGCTGGTTCGAACAGGACCGCCGGAACCAGGCTGAGCGGGCTTCCGCTGGCTGGCTGGCGGGATCGCTGTGGCCCGTGCTCCAGGGCCTGGGCACCCAGCCCGTGGTATCGCTCGCGCTCGGCGCCCTGACCCAGGGCATGCTGCAGCGCACGCCGGGTGCGCCCCGGCCCGCGCTGGAAACCCAGGCACTGGGCGCTGCCATGGCCGTGGTGCGCCGCCATCCCAAGACCAGCCTGGCGGTCGCCGCCATCGCTGGTGTTGCCCTGCTGTGGCGCCGCAGGCACCGCAGTCCTCCCACCTGACCTCAACCCAACACAAGGAACCACCATGCTCTACACCGTCGCCGTCGTCCTGCTCATCCTCTGGTTGCTGGGGCTCGTCACCTCCACCACACTGGGCGGCTTCATCCACATCCTGCTGGTGATCGCCGTCGTCATGGTGCTGCTGCGGGTGATCAGCGGGCGCAGTCCGCTCTAAAACGGCATCACCCGTTGTGCTGGCTGTGTGGGCCAGCGTACAGACCTTGTCCGCGAGGGCGGCTAGTGTCCGCCTTTGCCGCAACGGCGCTGCCTGAGAAAACAACGATGCCTGAGACCATTCCCCGCCCCGACGCCACCGAGTTGCCGGGCAAGCCGGGCGAACCCACCGAGTCCAGCCGGCGCAGCGCCCTGCTCAAGGCCGGTGCGCTGCAGAACGCCATCCTTAACAGTGCCAATTTCTCGATCATCGCGACCGACGAAAAAGGCATCATCCAGCTCTTCAACGTGGGGGCCGAGCGCATGCTGGGCTACCGCGCCGACGAGGTGGTCAACCGCGTGCGCCCGAGCGACATGCACGACCCGCAGGAGGTGCATGCGCGCGCCATGGCCCTGAGCCTGGAACTCGACACACCGATCGCGCCCGGCTTCGAGGCCCTGGCTTTCAAGGCCTCGCGCGGCATCGAAGACATCTACGAGCTGACCTACATCTGCAAGGACGGCAGCTGGTTCCCGGCCATCGTGTCGATCACCGCGCTGCGCGACGACTACGGCGACATCATCGGCTACCTGCTGATCGGTACCGACAACTCGGTGCGCAAGCGGGTGGAGCAGCAGCTCAACGAGGCTGTGGACGCGGCCGAAAAAGCCAACCTGGCCAAGACCGATTTCATCTCCAGCATGAGCCACGAGCTGCGCACGCCGCTCAACGCCATCCTGGGTTTTGCGCAGCTGGTCGAGTCGGGAACGCCCGCGCCCACGCCGACGCAGCAGCGCAGCATCGGGCAGATCCTGAAGGCCGGCTGGTACCTGCTGGAGCTGATCAACGAGATCCTCGACCTGGCGCTGATCGAGTCCGGCAAGCTCTCGCTCTCGGGCGAGCCGGTCTCGCTCACCGAGGTGCTGGCCGAGTGCCGCGCCATGGTCGAGCAGCAGGCGCAGCAGCGCGGGATCGGCATGGTGTTTGCGCGGCTGGAGTCGCCGCGCTACGTGAAGGCCGACCGCACCCGGCTCAAGCAGGTGCTGATCAACCTGCTGTTCAACGCCATCAAATACAACCAGCGCGGCGGCCATGTCACGGTGGTCTGCACGCTGAGCCCGCCGGATTCGGTGCGCATCAGCGTGCGCGACACCGGACCTGGTCTGGCGTCCGAGCAACTGGCCCAGCTGTTCCAGCCCTTCAACCGGCTGGGCCAGGAGTCCGGCGCCGAAGAGGGCACCGGCATCGGTCTGGTGGTGACGCAGCGGCTGGTGCACCTGATGGGTGGCCAGATCGGTGCCGACAGCACGCCCGGCGTGGGCAGCGTGTTCTGGATCGAGATGGCGCTGACCGAAGCACCGCAGACGGTGGCGCTGGACGACGCACACCCCACCGACGCACCGCGCCCCGAAGCGCTGCCCGGCACACACCAGCACACCCTGCTGTACGTGGAAGACAACCCGGCCAACCTGGAGCTGGTCGAGCAGATCGTCGCGCGCCGCACCGACATGCGCCTGCTCGGCGCGGCCGACGCCAGCCTGGGCATCGAGTTCGCCCGCGTGTACCAGCCCGAGGTGATCCTGATGGACATCAACCTGCCGGGCATCAGTGGTGTCGAAGCGTTGAAGATCCTGCGCGCCGACCCGGACACCGCCCACATCCCCGTCATCGCGTTGAGCGCCAACGCCGTGCCGCGCGACATCCAGAAGGGGCTGGATGCGGGATTCTTCAACTACCTCACCAAACCCATCAAAGTCGCCCAGCTCATGGACGCGCTCGACGCTGCGCTGCACGTCGCCGAAACCACGAGCGGTCCCGCCACGCACCAGGAACCCGCATGAACCTCACCCAACAAGAAAGGCTCAATGCCCGCATCCTGATCGTGGACGACCAGCCGGCCAATGTGGCCCTGCTGGAAGCGATGCTGGAGGAGGCCGGCTACACCCGTGTGTCCAGCACCATGGAACCCGACAAGGTCTGCGCCATGCACCGCAAGGCGCCGTTCGACCTGATCCTGCTCGACCTGCAGATGCCGGGCATGGACGGCTTCCAGGTGATGGAAGGGCTCAAGGCCAGCACCGCCGAAGACGACTACCTGCCGGTGCTGGTGATCACCGCCCAGCCGGGCCACAAGCTGCGTGCGCTGCAGGCCGGCGCCAAGGACTTCGTCAGCAAGCCGTTTGACATGGTCGAGGTCAGGGCACGCATCCAGAACCTGATCGAGGTGCGCCTGCTGCACCGCCAGCTGTCGCGCCACAACCACTACCTGGAGCAACTGGTGCAGGAGCGCACCGCCGAACTGCGCGAGAGCGAGGCGCGCTACCGCGCTCTGACTGAGCTGGCCACCGACTGGTACTGGGAGCAGGACGGCGAGGGCCACTTCACCAAAGTGTCGGGTCCGGTGCTCGAGATGCTGGGCCTGCAGGTGGACACCCTGCACGATGGCGCTGGGACCGAGCACAGCGACGACGGCTGGAACCTGGCCGAACGCGAGGCGCTGCGAGCCCGCATCGCGGCGCGCAGCCCGTTCCTCGACATGGTGCTGAGCCGGGAGCTGCCGCGAGGCGTGGTCCGGCAGTACCGCGTGAGCGGCACACCGATGTTCGATGTCAGTTGCACGCTGATCGGCTACCGCGGGTTTGGCGTCGAGATCCTGAGTTCAAACAAGTGAATCCGCACCGGTGTTCATAGTGACGGAGCACGATCCAGGCGCCTGAAACAACCCCAACCCAGGGCACCGCCGGGCCGGCTCCGCCGGACGGCCAGTGCCGCCCCCCTGGGGGGGGTAGCGCGAAGCGCTGCAGGGGGGAGCCTATTCCCGAGGCTCGCCGTCCCGGTTCACGGTGACACTGCGGCCGGGAGGGGAGAGCATCTGTGCGCGGTGCGTGATACCGCGGAAGCGGTAAGTCACGTCCCAATAGGCGGGTTCGCTGCTGGTGTTGACGGTGCTGCAGCGTTGCACGTCCTGCGTGCTCACCGGGTTGCCGTAACGGTCGCGGCCCACCTGGGAGCCGATGGCCGCACCCGCCACCACACCGCCTGCCGTGGCCAGATCCCGACCACTGCCGCCACCAATCTGGTGACCGATCACGCCGCCGATGACGGCGCCGACCAGCGCACCACCCACATTGGGCGCGGGGCGCTGCTGCACCTGCTCGCGCTCAATCCAGCAGCGCTGCTGGGACTGGCCCATCACGGCGCGGACCGACAGCACCTCGGCCTCAAACAGGGGCTCGTTCTGGCGGCGGCGGAAGTCGCGTCGCTCTTCGCGCCGCTCTTCACGGGTCATTTCGCGCTGGCTCGGGTAGGGCTGAACCTGCACCGGGGCCTGTGTCATAGGCTGCTGTTCGTAAACCGGGTAGGGCGCGACGCAGCCGGCCAGGCCCAGCGTGGCGACGGCGACTAGCGAGAGGGCTGTCTGCCGGAGGGAAAAACGGTGTGATGGATGTGTCATGGGGTGTCCTTTGTGTGGGAAACATTGCGGGTCGGACTTCAAGTTAGGGCCTTCAGCGCGCCTTGTCTGTGCGCTGACGAACACCCGGGTGCCGTGCAAAGGACCGGTGTGTTCGGCGCCGCACAGACCGGCGAGCAGGCTGCGCTTACAAGGGTTGACACGGAAGCCACAGCAGGCTTCCCCTCACCCGCTCACGGAGAAGACCATGTCCAAGATTCCTTCCATGTCCCCCAGCTGGGACACCTCTTCGTATGGCCACCCGGCAGACTTCTCGGCGATGGAGCGCACGGCGCTCGGCGATCACCTGGTCCATTGCGGCGCCCAGCGCGGGCCCTTGCAGACCTTGCGCAGTGGCGCCGACGAGCTCCAGGGGCTGCTGGCCGGGCGCGTGATCACGTCGGCGGTGGTGCTCACCCTGATGTTTGGTGGCTCCTGGCTCATGCTGTAAGTGGCGACCGCGCGCTTGCAAGCGCAGTGGGCCTGGGTACCGCAGAAGATCGAGCGCATGCTGGACGCCGCCCGCGGCGTCGCGCTCGAACCGATCCGCTCCGAGCTCTTTGGCGTTGCACGGTTTGAGCAGCACGGGCGCAGCTTGGGCGAATCGCACCGGGCGGGTCGGGCCGGCTTCGGCCAGGCCACGTTCTATCCGCGCCTGCAGAGCAACATCCGCAGCCTGCGTGCGGCTTACCAGTACATCGCGGTCGAGGCCCACGACGGCCACGACATCAGCCCGGCGGCCGAATGGCTGTTTGACAACTTCCACCTGATAGAAAGTCAGCTGCGGGAAATCCGCGAAGGCCTGCCGGCGCGTTATTACCGCTCGCTGCCGGTGCTGCAGGACGCCCCGCTGGTGGGGCTGCCGCGCATCTACGGCGTGGCCTGGGCCTTTGTCGCCCACACCGACAGCGCTTTCGACGAAAGCCTGCTGGTCCACTTTCTCGACGCTTACCAGGACGCCCGCGAACTCAGCCAGGGCGAGCTGTGGGCGCTGCCCACCACGCTGCGTGTGGTGCTGGTGGAGAACCTGCGCCGCCTGGCCGACCGCATCGCCAGCCACAAGGCCGCGCGCGACCTCGCCAGCCTGTGCGCGAGCCGCGTCGACGAGCTGTCGCTGGATGCGGTGAAGGAGATGCACGTGCTCATGGAGCAGCGCGGCGTGGGCGATGTCTTTCTGTCCAACCTGGCGCAAAGCCTGGTGGGGCACGCCACCGCGGCCGGCGACTCGCCGATGGCGCAGGTGCGCCAGTGGCTGCACGGCGTGGTGCCCGACCTGGCCGCGCTGCAGACCCAGCACCACGCCGCACAGGCCGCCGACCACCTGAGCGTGGGCAACGCCGTGACCGCGCTGCGCCTGATCGGCGCGGCCGACTGGCCCGGCATCGTGGCGCGCACCAGCCGCGTCGTCCGCGTCATGCTGCGCTCGCCGGTGTTCGAAGCCGAGGACGACGCCACGCGCGACACCACGCTGCACGGCATCGAGCGCCTGTCCACCCAGAGCGGGCAGGGCGAGGCCGCTGTGGCCGGGGTGCTGCTGGGCCTGATGGACGCATCGACCGGCCCGGCCGAGCTGGCCGGCCACTGGCTGCGCGGCGAAGGCCGCGCCACGCTGGAGCAGGCGCTCGGCCTGAAGCACCGCGTGGCGGGTCTGTGGCGCTCGGTGGCGGGCTTCTCGCGCACGCCCACCTACCTCGGCGCCATGCTCTTGGGCACGCTGCTGCTGGTGGCCTGGCTGCTGCACCGGCCCGGCTGGCTGGACGCGGGCTGGCCGGTCCAGCTCGGCAGCGTGCTGGTGGCGCTGGTGATGCTGCTGCCCGCGTCCGAAGCCGTGGTGGCGGTGGTCAACCGCCTGATCGGCGAGTCGCTCCAGCCCGCACACCTGCCGCGCCTGTTGCTGGCCGAGGGCATCCCTTTGCAGGCACGCGTGATGGTGGTGGTGCCGGCGCTGCTGAACCACCCGGCCGGCATCGCGCAGACGGTGCACCGCCTGCACCTGCACCACCTCGCCAACCCCGAAGCCCACGCCCAGTTCGCCCTGCTCAGCGACTGGTCCGATGCCGACACCGAACACCGGCCCGAAGACCAGGCCCTGCTGTCCCACGCCCAGAGCCATCTGACGGCGCTCAACGCGCGTTACCCGGTGGCGCCGGGCAGCCCACCGCGTTTCCTGCTGCTGCACCGCGAGCGCAGTCCGAGCGCCACGCAAGGCCAGTGGCTGGGCTGGGAGCGCAAGCGCGGCAAGCTGGAGCAGCTGGTGGCCGCGCTGGCCACCGACACACCCGGACCCTTTTTCGAGCTCGGCGAACTCTCGCGCATGGCGCCGCACACGCGCTACCTCTTCACGCTCGACAGCGACACCCAGCTGCCGCCCGGGCGCCTGCGCACCCTGGTCGGCGTGGCCGAACACCCGGACAACCAGCCCCGGCTGGACGAGACCGGCCGCCGCGTGCTGCAGGGCTACGGCATCCTGCAGCCGCGCGTGGTGCCACCGCTGGCGGGCGAGGGCGGGCGCACCGCCTGGCAATGGCTGTTCGACGGCCAGGACGGCATCGACCCCTACA
>Ga0209343_10002431_pt1 | contig 24050 bp, 23 predicted proteins | sample RifCSPlowO2_02_FD_184026 | JGI IMG/M metagenome (GOLD analysis project Ga0209343, IMG submission 184026) | Groundwater microbial communities from Rifle, Colorado - Rifle CSP2_plank lowO2_0.2 (SPAdes) (version 2) | ecosystem: Environmental > Aquatic > Deep subsurface > Groundwater | place... | reverse complement strand
GCCAGCAGGATGTGGAGAATCTCGTGCGCGAATGGCTGATGCCGGCGAACGCCGCCGGAGTTCACGCCGACGCCGCGTTGGACGAGGGCAACCCTGCGGCGCGCATTCTCGAACGCGCGACGTCGCTGCCGGCGGACCTGATCGTGATGGGGACGCACGGTCGTGGTGGCTTCGAACGTCTCGTGCTCGGTTCGGTGACCGAACGGGTGCTCCGCAAGGCCAGCTGTCCGGTGCTCACCGTGCCGCCGCCGACAGCGGCCACTTCGAGGCTCCCGTTCAAGCAGCTGCTCTGTCCCGTCGATTTTTCAGAACCGTCGATTTCGGCGCTGGCGTTCGCGTTCTCGATCGCTCAGGAGTCGGACGCGCGTCTCGCGATCCTGCACGTGTTCGATTGGCCATCGGATGAGGAATTGTCGGCCGAAGGCGCATTTGATGTAGCTGATTTCCGGCGGCGGATCGAAGACCGGGCCAGGCATCGCCTCGATGCGCTGATACCCGAGGATGCGCGCAACTGGTGTGCGCCGGCGCCGACACTGCGCCACGGCAAGCCATACCGCGAGATTCTGGCGGTCGCGGAGGCGGAGCGCATCGATCTCGTCGTGATGGGGGTGCACGGGCGCAACGCGCTCGACTTGATGCTGTTTGGGTCCACGACCAACCACGTGGTACGGCGGGCCTCCTGTCCGGTCCTCACGTTGAGGAAATGATGCTGGAAAGACCTGAGTACTTGCATGTCGTCCACATTTCCCAAGGAGAAGCGCCATGACCTCCGCAACAGTTGACACGCGCGCAGTCAAGCAAGACGGGACCGTCCGCGACCGGGCTATCGACGCATGTCGCCAGGTGGCTCATCTTTCACACGAGGCGCAGTTGCTCAAGTCGTTTGCGACAGACGCCGTCGACGACGGCGTTCACGCCGCGAAGCGGGCGATGAAGTCGCTCCGGCGGGGCGTCGAAGAGTTCGGAGACTTTAAGGAAGAGGCCCTTCATCGTGTGAAACGCCAGCCCCTCAAAGCCGTGGGCGTGGCGCTCGGAGTCGGCCTGGTGCTTGGCGTGGCGGCCGGCTGGACCGGCGGCCGGCTGGGACACCGCGAGTGAACGCGTCCCCTCTTATTGGGGGGGAACACGACGCGACGAGCGGCCGTGTGCAGCGTGATCGGCCAGATTGCCGCTGTGGCCGTGTGAGCTGTGGCCTCGACGCGGGCTTGTCGATCGTCTGGTAGGTGTCCGTTGACGGTCGTCGCAATTCTCGTCAGCTTCCTGGCTTGCAGCGACCAGTCTGTCCTTTCTTCTGCGCCAGCGACGGCAGCAGCTCCCCTCGAATCTTCGGAGCTGACCGTTCAGCTCTCGGCTGACGAGGTCGCGACGGCCATCCAGACCCACCTCGTCAACGGTTTCGACCCGGTCTTCGGTACGCTGACGCGCGCCGAGCGGGCGGAATTGACGTTGTTGTACGAGACGGGAAGTGATTCGGCGCTCTGGATCGAGGCTTCAGGTCGGCCAAGCCGTCAGGCGTACGAAGCCCTCATGCTGCTCCGCGATGCTCAAGCCGACGGTCTCGATCCGTCGGACTACCGGCACGATGCGCTCGATCGTCTGGTGGCGACGTCGACCTCCGTGTCACGGCCGCCGTGTGGGGACCTCGTTCGCTTCGATGTGGCTTTGAGCCGCGCGATGCTGCGCTATCTCCGACATGTGCATCTGGGCCGCATCGACCCACGCGCGATCGGATTCAGATTGAAGATCCGTGATGAAGGCCGCGATTTCGCGACGCGGCTCCGCTTCGCGCGCGCCCACGGTCGAATCGCCGAGACCGCAGCGGGACTGAGGCCTCAGCTCGCGCAGTACGAGGCCTTGCGGACCGCCCTGGCGCGGTACCGATCACTGGCCGCCGACGCCGACCTCGAATCGCCGCCCTCGGCTGCCGCCGTTGTGCGGCCAGGAGAGCCGTACGATGGACTCGCCGGCCTGTATCGCCGGCTGGTGGCGTTCGGCGATCTGCCGGTGGGCACGCCGGCTCCTGCGGCGCCGGCAACGTACGAGGAGCCCGTCGTGGAAGGCGTGAAACGGTTTCAGATCCGACACGGCCTTGCCCCCGACGGCATTCTGGGCAAGAGGACGCAGGCCGCCTTGCGCGTCCCGCTCGCATGGCGCGTCCGACAGATCGAACTCGCGCTCGAGCGCTTGCGATGGTTGCCGGATCTCGGCGAGGAGCGCCTGCTCGCCATCAACATCCCGATGTTCCGCCTGTGGGCCTGGGACTCGGTTCCTCCGAACGGCGCGGCGAGCTTAGCCATGGGCGTGATCGTCGGCCGCGCCCTCAGCACGCAGACGCCGGTGTTGGTCGAAGAGATGCGCGAAGTGATCTTCAGACCGCACTGGAATGTGCCGCGATCAATCCTTCGCAAGGAGATTCTCCCCGTTCTCGCGCGTGATCCCGACTACCTACGTCGGCAAGACATGGAGATCGTGCGGGAAGGGGCTCAGCCTGTCGACGCGACCGCCGAGAACCTCGTCCTGCTCGGGCAGGGAGCGCTCCGCGTCCGGCAGCGTCCCGGACCGAACAACGCGCTGGGTCTCGTCAAGTTCGCCTTTCCCAACGAGGAGAACGTCTACATGCACGGGACGCCGGCGCGGGCGCTGTTCAGCCGAAGCCGGCGCGACTTCAGTCACGGCTGCGTGCGTGTGGAGGATCCAGTCGCGCTCGCGGAGTGGGCGCTCAAAGACCGGCCGGAGTGGACCCGCGAGCGCATCCTGTCCGCGATGGCGGACACGCAGTCGCTCCACGTGAGGCTCCCGCGGCCGATTCACGTGGTCTTGTTCTACACCACCGCGGTCGTCATGCCGGAGGACGGGACGATCCATTTCCCCGACGACATCTACCGCCACGACGAGAGACTTGACCGGGCGCTCGCGCGCCCACACTCTTCCCGGTGAACGGTCCCTGATGGCGCGACGGCCTTACCAGGTGCGCACTCGCCCCGTGTCGACGTGCACGAAGTCGGGAGCCGGATAGTATCCGACGCCTCCGCGCCCGACGGCGAGTGCAGCCTTCCGCAGCCTGGTGAGCGGCACGTCCGCGAGCCGGATGTCGATGGCCTGGCCCTTCATGTGCAGGCTGCCGGCCGCGACTCCCTCGCTCCGGTGTCGAAGCATCTCGTTCGTGGCGGGGGACCGGTAGCCGGAAATGACCTGGAACGGCTGTCTGCTTCCCGCGAGGGTGGTCAATCCGTGGAGCAGATCGAGCAGATCGGGGTCAATCGGGTGTACCTCGGTGGTACGGAAGTCCCGGAGGAAGTGGTTGATGGTGGCCAGCGCGTCCTGCAGGTACGTTCCGTCGCTGAAGTACTCGACGGCGAGTCGCTCGCCGGTATGCGTGTGTGTGAATCTCAACCCGCGCGTGGCCCCCGCGCTGGCAAACACCCCACGCGGTGTGGCCAAGAGGGGGACGGCCGTCGAAAGTGTGGCCAAGAAGGCGCGACGGGAGAGACCACTCACGGCCTGCCCCGACGCCGCTCGGCGGCGGGAGCCAGGGTGACGCGAAACCGCGCGATCGGATCACACAGAGTGGGCATAGATCCTGTCGGGTTGGGCGATTGTCAGGTGCCGTTGATTATCCCCAGCCGGGCGGAAAGATGTCAACGCCCGTTCCGGGCCGGGACTATGGAAAGACTCCGAGCTCGAGATAGGCCCGCGCGATCTTGTGGATAGCGCCGAAAAATGCCGCCGTCCGGAGATCCTGCAGAGCAGGTTGTCGACGCAGTGTCTCGCGAATCTCCTGATACGCGACGGTCATCGTGTCCTCCAGTCCGGAATTCACGATGCTCAATTCGCTGGGAGTCTGCACAAAGCCTTCACGATCGTGCTCGCTGAAGGTCTTTCCAGTCGTCAGTTCGATGGCCTGAAGCAGTCGGCGCCCCGCTGCTGCCTGGAATCGTCGCTCCAGCCGCCCAAAGCGGACGTGTAAGAGGTTCTTCAACCACTCGAAGTAGGACACCGTGACGCCACCTGCATTGGCATAGATGTCCGGGATGACCAGCGTGCCTCTGGCGCGGAAGATCTCGTCCGCTTCCGCGGTGGTAGGACCATTGGCGCCTTCGAGAATGATTCTGGCCTTGATCCGCGGCGCGTTGTCCACGGTCAACTGGTCCTCGAGAGCCGCGGGTACGAGCACGTCGCATTCGAGCTCGAGGGCATCGGCGCTGTGCGGGATGGACGTCGCGTCAGGAAACCCGAGAATCGATTTTGTGCGTCTGCGGTGCTCGACGACGGCATCTTCGTCGAGGCCTTTCGGAGACAGGATCGCGCCTTCGGGCACGGCCATCGCGACCACGCGTGCCCCGTGCTCCCGACAAAACTTCGCCGTGTAGTACCCGACGTTCCCGAGTCCTTGGATGACCACGCGCTTGCCCTCGAGGCCGGCCGAGAGCCCCAGCGACTTCATGTCCGCAGCGTGCGAGCAGACCTCTCTGAGGGCGTAGACCAGCCCCCTTCCCGTCGCCTCCTTTCGGCCCTGGATGCCGCCTTGCGTCACCGGCTTGCCCGTGACGCAGGCCATCGCATCGAGCTGCCCCGGGTTGAGCGCCATGTACGTGTCGACGACCCAGGCCATTTCCCGTTCGCCGGTCCCCGCGTCGGGGGCGGGTACATCCAGACCTGGCCCGATCAGATTCTTCTTTACGAGCTCGTGCGTATAGCGGCGGGTCACGCGTTCGAGCACGTCGACGCCGCAGGCATGGGGATCGATCTGAACTGCGCCTTTCGCCCCGCCGAAGGGCACGTCCACGACGGCGCACTTGTAGGTCATGAGGGCGGCCAACGCCTTCACTTCCGATTCGTCGACTGCCGCGCTGTAGCGGATGCCCCCTTTCGTCGGCAGTTTGTGATGGCTGTGCTCGGCGCGCCAGCCGCGCACGACTTCAATGCGTCCGTCGGCGTGTCGAACGGGGAATTGGAACGAGTGGACGCTGTTGCAGGCGCGAATCTGATCGAGCAGGCCCTTCGGATGGGCGCTGAACGCCGCCGCCCGGTCGAAGTAGAAATTGACCGTGTCTTCAAAGCTGCGAGACATTTCAATTTAATTGTATACCGCGTACACGATTACTCTTCCTTGCGATCGCGGAGCATGACGAGCAGCATGCGGGCCGCCTCAGGCGCATCGACGGCATGCGGGACGTTGGCGGGCATCCGGACGATGGTTCCCGGCGTCGCGCGAACGGGCGTACCGCCGATTGTGAGGGTGAGGCTGCCCTCAAGGACCACGACAAGGGCGTCGTATGGGGCCGTGTGTTCGCTCAATTCCTGGCCGGCATCAAACGCAAACAGCGTGAGGCTGCCGCCGGCGGTTCTGGCCAGCACGCGGCTCGCGATCCCGTGTTCAGTAGGCGCAATGAGCGAATAGATGGACAGCGCCTCTGCGGGCGGAATCGTCGGGGGCGTGGGCGACATCGTGTTTCTCCTCACACGTGCAGGCCATCCCACACAGGCGGCCTGCGCTTTGACGACGCAAGATCACGGGCCGCCCGCAAGGCCCGCAACCAGAATCAGGGCGGCTGCCGCGGCCGCTGCGACGAGCGTCCATCCGACCGCCCGCAACCGTGTCGGAGCTGGGGGGAACGCTGCCAGCCACCCGGCGCTCGCAAGCCCTGGCGCGGTCGCCAGCGGTGCGGTCCAGGGCAAGAGGCCCTGCCAGGCCGCTCCGACCAGCCCCAGACCCGCAGCGGCTGCCGACACCAGCAGGGTGACCCGGGTCGCCCACGCTTTGCGCGGATCCCCGCCGCCGCGTACTTCGAGGACGATCACCCGCACAGCGAGCGTGCCGGAGACAAAGATCGAGGCGAAGGCGATGCCGACCGCGAGCGCCGCGCGGGTCGAGGCCCCCGCCGCCAGGCCGACCGGCACGGCAGCCAGCGAGAACGCCAGCGCGACGGCGACCTCCGCCGGCAGGCTCTTCTCCCGTTCGACGGTAATGGCTTCGGCGAGGAACGCCGCCGGCAGGAGGGGCAGGAGGCACCAGTATCGAATGGCGAGCGGCACCGACCATACGGCCACGAGTCCGGCACCCGCCGCTGTTGCACTGGAAAATACGAGCCACGCCACGGCGCGCCGCCGCTGCGCGCGCCGGGCGCGCGGACCGCGCCTGCCCAGCAGCACCAGCAAAGGCTCGTGTGCAAGAAAGGCGGCTGCCACTCCGACGGCCAGGAGCAGGGCCGGCCTGGTCACGCCGGCGACGGCGAACGACGTGACCAGGGGAAACGCCATCTGGCCGTAGGCGCCGTGTTCTCTCGGAAGAAGTGATCCGAGTCCCGGCGCGGACGGAGGCTTCAGAAGATCGCCAGGGGATTCAGCGGCGATCCCGTGCCGCCTTCCACCGGCAGCGGCGCGAACGTGATCGCGAATTCATAGCGCTTCAACCGTCTCGCGGTCGCGACGGCCTGCTCCAGGTCGAGGCACTCGACGATATTGATGCCCATCCAGTTGAGCGCCGCGACATGGATCGGGTTACGCATCCCTTCCCAGCCCGGTCTGGGATTCCAGTCGATGTTGAAATCGTGGCCGATGAAGGCCGGAAGCCGCTCGTGCATCCAGGGAATCGTGTCGGCGTAATAGCCCGAGACCTGACCGGCCCACGGCCCCATCTTCTCGCGTCGCTTCCAGCGGCCAATATAGAGCAGCACCACATCGCCCGGTCCCGCCTTGACGCCCGATTTCTTTTCCCACGCTTCGAGGTCGGCGCGTCTGATGGGTACGCCTGGCTCGACCCAGTCGACGCCTTTCAACTGGGCGATGTCGTACAGGACGGCGCGAGTAAAGATGCCGTCTTTCCAATTCATGACGCTGCCCTTCTCGCATCCGGCCTCCGGCGTGACGTTGCCCTTCACCGGCACGCCGTTGTACATCTGGCCGTCAACGAAGAAGTGACACCAGGTATCCATGTGCGCCACGGTCAGGCCGTGGTAGCTGACCTGATAGTTGTCGGTCGTGCCCCCATCGGTGATCGCGTTCGTCGTTCTCCGGAACACGCCATTGGGATTGACGTCGGCGGCGGCTTGCTGAGGCTCGGGATGTGCCAGCGACACGACGATCCCGCTCTTGACCAGATTCATCGCGCTCATGACCTTCTGGGGGGTGATCAGGTTCGACGTGCCCTTGTTGTCCTCCGGCCCCCACTTGCCCCAGGTCTTGAACTCCGTTCTCCATCGCTCGTAGTTGGCCCGCATCGCTGCCGTGTCGGCAGGAGCAGGCGGAGCGCTGGCCTGACCGGCCGCGCCGGCCTGCCCTTGCGCGCGAAGCTGGAGCCCGCCCACGACGCCGATCAAGACCAGCCCGAGATAAAGACCCGCCAATTTCACACGACGTCCCATACGGCCCTCCATGAAAAAACGAACCCTTCAGCTATTTCGGAAACACCTGCTCCATGGCCTGCAGCTTCGGCTCATCGCCAGGCGCCGTCGGCGCGTTTGCCGTAATCAGGGCCATCGCCGTGATGCCGTAATAGGCGGCGAGGCCGATGATATCGGTGACGCCCTTCTCGCCGTATGTAGCCGCAGCCGCCTTGAACGTCGCGTCGGAGACGCGCTTGTCCCGGTAGACCTGGGTGAGGAGGTCGTAAATGATCGCCTCGTCCGCTTTCATGCCTGAAGGCCGCCGTCCCGCCGCCATGGCCGCCGGAATGGCCGGATCGAGCCCGGCCTTGATGGCCGGCGGATAGTGCGCGCGCCAGATGTAGGAGCTCGACCACTGGCGAGCCGCCATGAGGATGGTGAATTCGGTCAGCCGGGGTTCCAGGGATGTTCCCCAGCGCAGATAGTCGGACATGCCGATCGCGTGGAGCCCGAATTCCGGACTGCGAAAATACACTTTGAAGGGCGGATTGTTGACATTGCCGCTGCGCGGGCTCTTCTTGAGGGCGTCGGCAAATTGTTTCTGCGCCGGCGAGAATTGTTCCGGGCGGATTTCGGGAAAGCGCGCGTTGTCCTGGGCCACGGTCGATTGCGGCTGCGTGAGCGCGGCGGCGAACAACGCCATTGTCAGCAGATGTTTCATCTTTCAGCCCTCCACAAATGTCAGCGCGGGGGAGTGGGTCGGCAGCCCCGCGTCGCGACTCTTATCGGTCCGCCAGGGGGAGCGCGATCGACACGCGGTCCTCGGTCCCCACGACCCTCGTCGTGTGACCTTTGCCGGTCGTGTCCTCGATCAGCTCGATGCGACCGGGCACCAGCGCGATCTTCTTGCCGCCTGCCACCTCAATCTCTCCCCGCCCGCTGAGGGTAATGATGTACTGGCGCCGCGGACCGCGATGCCAGTCGCTGAAGGTGCCGGGCGGCGTCCGGCGAAACTGCGCGCCCGTGACCTTCAGCATCTCGGACCGGCCGTCCGATAGCGTCATCTCGACTTCTTCGGAGTGACTCTGGCCATCCGGCCCCGTGTAGATACGCGTCACCGAGATGGGTTTGCGCGTTTGAGCCCCGACGCCGTCCCGATCGGTCTGTGCGTTCCACGTCAGAAAGAAGAAACCCGCCAGAGCACCCGCCGCCAGCCGTCTCGCTGTCGATCTCATGGCATCCTCCTGCTCGGCCTTACCGCGTCAAATGGCAAGAGTCTATGCGAGGGCCACCCCCAAGTCCACGGAATCGGGCCAGGTTCAGCGGCTTTCGGGCACGGGACGCGAGCGGCAATCCGGCTCGCGCCTGTGTCGCGTCACGGCCCGGCGGACTTGGAGAGCGTGGACGGTCGCGCTAGACTGTGGGCCTCTATCGCCGAGCCGCAGACCAGCCCGCATCAGGGAGGTAAGGAATGAGCAGACGACTTCTCGAGTTGATTGCTGTCGTGGCGGTCATCATGGTCGTGGCTGTGCTCCTGAAGCTGGCGCCCGTGCCCCTCGTCGGCCAGGCCCCCGCAGCGACGGCCCAGGCGGGAGCTGCGACACAGGCGGGCCCGGCGCCCAGCACCCCGTGGGGCGACCCGGACCTGCAGGGCCTCTGGAGCTACGATTTCGAGGTGCCCTTGCAGCGGCCCGCCCGGTATGCCGACAGGGAGTTTTTCACCGACGAGGAACAGGCCGAACTGGACCGGCAACGCGCGAGCATCCTGAATCAAAGCGACCGGCGCTATTCCCGGGGGAGCGAACAGGACGTCGGCGGCGCCTACAACGCAGCGATCTTCACCACACATAAACGTACAGGCCGGCGAACGTCGCTGATTGTGGATCCGCCGGACGGGAAGATTCCTCCGCTTACGCCCGAGGCGCAGAAGAAGAGAGCCGCCATACGGGAGTTTCAGCTTGCCCTCCTGCAAGCCACAGACGTGTGCAAGAACAAGCTGCAGGGTTGCGCGGGCGGGAAGTACGGGGCGCCGTCGCCGAGACGGACGGAGACGCCTCCCTACTACCTGACGGTCGTCGGGGCCGGCGGGCCGGGGGGCGGAGGCGGCGTCGTCAATCGCTCCGACGGTCCAGAGGATCGCAGTCTTGGGGAGCGGTGCATGGCGGCAGTCCTGCCGGATTTTGGCGGGAACACCGGTTTTTTCATTCAGATCGTGCAGTCGCCCGGGACCGTTTCGATTTTCTATGACACGGGCCAGGGGCAAGGGTGGCAGCGCGTCATCCCGGTGACCGGGACTCCGCACCTGCCTTCGCACGTGCGCCAGTGGTGGGGGAACTCGCGAGGCCGCTGGGAGGGCAAGACGCTGGTCGTCGACGTCGCCAATTTCAGCCCCAAGACGTTCTTCCAGGGGTCCTACGAGAACCTGCATCTCGTCGAACGCTGGACCCGCCTCGACGCGGGCACGGTTGAGTACGCCGTCACGATCGAGGATCCCACAACGTGGACGAAACCGTGGACGGTCAAGCAGGAATACAACAAGCAGAGCGACCAGGCGAATCGGTTCTATAAGGAGCCCCGGTGCCACGAGGGGAACTACGGCATGGTGGCGTTGCTGGCGGGCGCGCGCGCCGAGGAGCGCCTGTTCGCCAAGGGACGCGGCCCCGACCCGGCCACGATGTGCACGGCCGGATGCGGAGGATTTGCCGCAGGATTTGCCGATGCGGGCGAAGAGAGTAATCCGCTGACCAGGTAGCTGGAGGGAGAATCGTCATGCGCCACTGGTCCACAGGCTCCATGGTTGCGGTGGCCGTCGCCGCGGCCGCCGCGAGCGCGGTCATCGCCGTGTCGGTGACACGCGCCGGCGAGGCGGCGTCGCCGGCAGCCCGCGCCGCGGACGGCAAGCCCGACTTCAGCGGTATCTGGCAGGCCAACAACGAAGCCAATTGGGACCTGCAGGCGCACGAGGCGCGTCCGGGAGCCGTGATGCAACCGGGCGTGTATCCCTATGCGTACGCCCAGGTGCCCGCGGCGCCCGTGCTCGCGCTCGGCGCGGCCGGCGGCGTGCCCGGATCGCTCGGTGTCGTGGAGGGCGATGGCCAGATTCCTTACACACCGGACGCCGCGGCGATCAAGAAGGAGAATGGCGAGAACTGGATCGACCGCGACCCGGAACTGAAGTGCTACCTGCCAGGCATTCCGAGGGCGATGTACATGCCCTATCCCTTTCAGATTGTCCAGGGCACGAACAAGATCAACATGGCGTACGCGTTTACGAGCACTGCTCGCACCATCCACCTCGATCAGGTCGAGGGACCGCCGGACGACACCTACATGGGGCATTCGGTCGGCCGCTGGGAGGGAGACACGCTGGTGGTCGACGTGACCAGTTTCAACGGCAAGAACTGGTTCGACCGGGCCGGGAATTTCCACAGCGACGCCCTCCATCTGGTTGAACGCTTCACGCCGATCACGGCCGACGCGCTCCGCTACGAAGTCACGATCGAAGACGCGAAAGTCTTCACGCGACCGTGGAAGATCTCGATGCCTCTCTATCGCCGGCTGGAACCGACCATGGAGCTCCTCGAGTACCGCTGCATCGAGTTCGTCGAAGAGTTCCTGTACGGCAATCTTCGCAAGCAGCCGCTGGTCAAGCGCTGGGAGGGGGAGACGATGATCGTGGATATCACGCGCAAGGTCCCGCCCGGCGACAAGCTCCATGAATGGTACCGAAGATAAAGGAACAAGGCCCGGGAGATAAGGGAACAAGGCTCGCGCTGAGGAGGCATCTGATGAGGCGGGAAATCGTGCTCGGTCTGCTGGTCGCGCTGGGCGCGCTGTCGATGGCGGGCGCTGCCGTTCAGGCGCCACCGCCATCGGGACCGTCGGCCGCCGGGCTGGCGGCGACCAGAATCGAGAAGGTCAAGGACAACCTGTACGCCATTACCGGTTCGAGCGTCGCGGTCCGCGACGCCTTCAGCGGCGGCAACACCGCGGTGTTCATCACCGACGCCGGCGTCGTCATCGTCGACACCAAGCTGCCCGGCTGGGGTCAGGTGATCCTCGATCGGGTCAAGACCGTCACGAGCAAGCCGATCACGACGATCATCAACACGCACACGCACGGCGACCACACCGGGAGCAACGAGTTCTTTGGCGCGTCGGTCGAGACGATCGTGCAGGAGAACACGAAGGCGAACATGGAGAGGATGGACGCCTTCAAGGGCGAGAAAACGAAATTCCTGCCGAAGAGAACCTACAAAGACAAGATGTCGATCGGGAAAGGCAAGGATCAGATTGATCTCTACTACTTCGGGCCGGGGCACACCAACGGCGACACCTTTGTCGTCTTCACCGCGTTGCGGACGCTGCACGCGGGCGACATGTTTCCCTGGAAGGACGCCCCGTTCCTCGACCTGAGCAACGGCGGCACCGGCGTGGAGCTGCCGAGAACCCTCGACAAGCTGCTGAAGGGCGTCAAGAACGTCGACACGATCATCGGAGGTCACCTGCCGGTTCAGCAATGGAAGGACCTGGAAGAGTACCAGCGGTTCAATGCCGATCTCCTCGCGGGAGCCCGGGCTGCGATGAAGGCCGGCAAGAGCGTCGACGAAGCCGCGGCCTCCGTCAACCTGACGAGCAAATACCCGGGCTACGAGTCGACGCGCGTCAAGGCCGCCATCCAGGCGATTTACGACGAGCTCAACCGGAAATAGCGACATAGGTGAGGTTCTCGCGTGCTGTCTCCAGCTGAAAACGAAACGATCACCCGGGTGGGATCGGGCACCGCGATGGGCACGCTGATGCGGCGGTACTGGCAGCCCGTGCTGCTCTCATCGGAGCTGCCGGAGCCCGACTGTCCTCCCGTGCGCGTGCGGATCCTGGGCGAAGACCTCGTGGCGTTCCGCGACACCACGGGACGCGTCGGGCTGATGGACGAATTCTGTCCTCACCGAAGGGCGTCGCTGTGGCTCGGACGCAACGAGGAGGACGGCTTGCGGTGCGTGTTCCACGGCTGGAAGTTCGACTACAAGGGCGCGTGCGTCGAGATGCCCAACGAGCTGCCGGAATACGATTTCAAACACAAGGTGCGGATCACGGCGTATCCGACGAAGGAAATGGGGGCCGTGATCTGGGCGTACATGGGCCCGGGCGAACACATGGCCCCGCCGCCCAGCTTCGAATGGACCCGCCAGCCGGCCACGCACCTGCACGTGTCGAAGTCGCTGCAGGAATGCAATTGGCTCCAGGCCATGGAAGGAGGCCTCGATTCGGTTCACTCCTCCTTTCTCCATCGCCGGCTCAGCGGCAACCGGGCAGGCCTGGGCGGGTATCGGGCCGGAGCCGTCGCCGCCAGGCTGGACGTCAGGACCACGCCGTACGGCTATACCTATGCATCCATCCGCCCTTTGAAGGACAACGAGGGCAACTACATCCGGACGTATCACTACGTCCTTCCTCATCACCAGATCCGCGCAATCCAGGAGCACACCGACGACGGGGGTCAGAAGTTCAAGATCGCCGGGCACATGTGGGTGCCGATAGATGACGAGCACTGCATGGTGTGGAACTGGTACTACAGTCTGGGCAAGCCGCTGGACGCGAAAGATCGAGACGACTCCTTCTGGGGCAACGGACCCGATTTCGTCGACCCCCAGAACGGCTTTCGCGCGCGTCCGCAGTACAGCAAAGCCAACAGCTGGGGCATCGACCGTCGCGTGCAGAAGCACGAGACCTTTACAGGCATTGAAGGGGTCAACCAGCAGGACCGCGCCGTGCAGGAGTCGATGGGGCCGATCGTCGATCGAAGCCGGGAGCAGCTGGGCCAGACCGACAAGGCCGTCATCTCGACGCGCAGACAACTGCTGGAAGCGGTCAAGACCGTCGCGGACGGCTTCAGTCCGAAGGGCGCCGACACCTCCTACTACGACATCCGCGCGGTCGAGCGCGTCCTGCCTCCGGGCGTCAACTGGCTCGAGGCTCTGAAGGACGAAATGTATCCAACCGGGGCGCCGTTCTAACTGCCATTCAGAAGCTATCAGCTTTCAGCTATCAGCTCTCAGCAAAATACATCCGCAGGCCGATAGCCGAGAGCTGAAAGCTGACAGCTACAGGTTCCTGATGTCCCACGACCGCTTCCTACTCGCCGGCGTCATGGGCTGGCCCGTCATGCATTCCCGCTCGCCGATGCTGCACAATTACTGGTTCAGGCAGCACGATCTCGCTGGGAGCTACGTGCCGCTTGCGATCAGGCCCGAGGGCCTCGGCGCGGCGCTGCGCGCGCTTCATCCCCTGGGCTTCGCGGGCGTCAACCTGACAATCCCGCACAAGCAGCAGGCGTTGACGATCGTCGACGAAGTCGACACGGTGGCGAGAAGCATCGGGGCGATCAGCTGCGTGGTGGTCAGACCCGATGGGTCGTTGGCCGGTACCAACAACGACTGTTGGGGCTTTCTCGAGAATCTCAGACAGGAACAGCCCGACTGGCGGGCGGATGCGGGACCGATCGTCGTGATCGGCGCCGGCGGAGGCTCGCGCGCGGTCTGCTACGGCCTTGCGCAGGAAGGCGCCAGGGAGATCCGGCTCGTCAACCGCACGTTTGCTCGCGCGCGGCGGATCGCGGACGACTTCGGCGGACCGATCACGGCCCGGCCCTGGGAGCAGCGCAACGACGCGCTGGAAGGCGCGGCGATGGTCGTCAACACCACCAGTCTGGGCATGGTCGGTCAGCCCGACCTCGACATCAGCCTGGACAAGCTGCCGGCGACCGCCATCGCCGCCGACATCATTTATATTCCCCTCGAGACGCCGTTTCTCGCCGCGGCGCGCCGGCGCGGGCACCGCACCGTCAACGGTCTGGGCATGCTGCTGAACCAGGGCCGGCCGGCGTGGAAAGCCTGGTTCGGCCTCGAACCCGACGTGACGCCGGAGCTGCGAACGATGATCGAGGGGACGATCAATCTGACCCGAGCTTCGCGCGAAAATGGTCCCAGGTCCGCTTGAACAAGCTCGCGGTCCAGAGCTTCTCGCGGCACAGCGCCAGCTCCTCTTCGCTGAAGGCATACGGCTGGCCGATTTGCGTCGCCATATACTGCCGATAGGCGTTTTCCTCGAGGTAGTTGGCGAGCGCGAAGGCTTCGATCAGGTCCGCGCCGACGACGGCCGCGCCGTGCGATTTCATCAGCACCGCGGGCCCGTCGCCGAGCGTGGCCGCCAGGCGATCCGCTATCGCCCGGGTATTGATCGAGTTGGGCGAGTCGAGCACCGGCACCGGATAGAGGAGCGACCCCTGGGCATACACCGGCTGGTAGCTCTGGCCGACCATGGTCAGGAAGGTTGTCCACTTCGTATGCGCGTGCACCACCGCATTCACGTCGATCCGTGCCCGGTAGATGGCGCAGTGCAGGTGGCATTCGAGCGGCGGACTGCCCTTGCCCTCGATCAGCCGGCCGTCGATGTCGATCGCGCAGACGTCTTCCACCGTCAAATGGCTCCTCGGACACGACCCGATGTTGATCAGGACGCGGTTGTCGCCGACGCGGACGCTGCAGTGACCGTTGTAGTCGATGATGCCGGCGCGCTCCAGCATCCGGACACAATCGACGAGCTGCCGCTTGGATTCGGCCTCTGGCAAGAATCCCTCCCTCAACAATCGTCCAGGGCGATCGTGTCGTTCACCACTTGACCTGGCTGCGCCAGAGATTCCAGGCGCGCATGCCGGCGGTCTGGTTGACCAGATCCGCAAGCCGGCCCTCCTCGACGTCGAGGGCGGCGATCGGCGCACCACTCCCGAGCGCCGCGGTCCAGTGCTGGATACGGGCGTTGACCTCGGTGTACACGGCGCGGAACACTGCCGACTGCAGCGTTGGCCCGCATGCCACGCTCCCGTGCCCTCGCATCAGGACGATGTTCTTGGGGCCCATCACCTCGGCGAGCGCCAGGCCCTTGGGCCCGCTGCTGACCAGCATGTCCGTGGCGCCGAACTTGTCGCGGATGTCGAACACCGGTACGCCGGCCGCGATGAAGGCCGCGTTGTGGAACATCGCCTGCATCGGTACGGCGACGAGCCCGAAGGGGATGACCGCGGGTGAATGGCTGTGCGCGACCGACATGATGTCCGGCCTGGCCCTGTAGATCTCACCGTGGATGAAGCGCTCGAGGAAGCTGTCGCGGCCGCTGGCGCTCAACGCCGCGCTGTCCAGGTCGTATTCGATGATGTCAGCGGGTGTCACCAGTGCCGGCGCCATCGAGCGCGCCATCAAGTAGCGGTCGGGCGCCGAGGGATGCCGCATCGAGACGTGGCCGAACGCGTCGACGACACCCTGGGCGGCAAGGATGCGGCTGGCGGCCGCCAGGTCTTCGACCAGACCGGCTGCAACCGGACCGCCTGATTTCTGTAGGCTGCTGTCCATATCAATCACCGCTTTGGGCATGATGCCATTGGGAGCAACTTCGAGATAATAACCTTCCAGGGCCGCCGGGGAGGGCCCCTCTTTGCACGGTCCCTCCGCCGACCGTCCGCCAGGTGTACATGAGGAACGACGAATGATCGCGGCGATTCGGAACCGGGCCCGGCCGGGCCTCGGACCCGCTCTGTGGTTCGCAGCGTTGGCGGCTGCCTGCAGCGACGGCGCCGGGGCACCGGTCACCGTGCGCGTCGGCATCGCCAGCGCGAGCAGCGACGTGGGCCTGTTCATCGCCCACAAGAAAGGGTACTTCACCGCCGAAGGTCTCGGCGTGAGCTTCGTGCCGTTCGACTCCGGCGCCCGCATGGTGGCGCCGCTTGGCGCGGGGCAGCTCGACGTCGGCGCGGGATCGCCGTCGGCCGGGCTCTACAACGCCGTTGTGCGGGGGATGGCCATCAAGATCGTCGCCGACAAGGGCTCGACCCCGAAGGGGTACGGCTATCAGCCGCTGCTGGTGCGGAGAGATCTTGTCGAGAGCGGGCGTTTCCGGACGCTGAAGGACCTGAAAGGCATGAAGATCGCCGGCAGCGCACCCGGCAGTGCGTCGACCTCGACCCTCAACGAGGCGCTCAAGAAAGCCGGGCTCAAGAACACCGACGTCGAACGCGTGTTCCTGGGCTTCCCGCAACACGTTCTGGCGTTGCACAACAAAGCCGTCGATGCGGCGTTGACGACGGAGCCCTCCGCGACCGAGGCGATCCGGAGCGGTGCCGCCGTGCGGGTGATGGGCGACGACGAGATCTACCCGGATCACCAGCTGGCGGTGATTCTCTACGGCGGGCACTTCATCAAGGAGCAACCCGAGGCCGGTCGCCGTTTCATGCGCGCCTACCTCCGTGCCGTTCGCGAGTACAATGACTCCCTGGTCGCGGGCCGCATCGCCGGTCCCAACGCCGACGAGATCATCGCGATCCTGACGGAATACACCTCCGTCAAGGATCCCGCGATCTATCGCGCCATCAGCGCCCAGGGCTGCAATCCTGACGGGGCGGTGAACGAGGCCAGCCTCAAGATCGACCTTCAGTTCTACAAGGACGAGGGCCACATCCAGGGCAACGTCACGGTCGAGCAGGCCGTGGATCACAGCTTCGTGCAGGCGGCCCTGAAGGAGCTGGGGCCCTACAAGCCGAAGGCGCTCTGATGCCTGACACCCCGAACACGAAGAGCCCCCACCGCCTCGAGGATCACCTCCTGGGCATCGACTCCACCCACTCGCACGAGGGAGAGGAAGCGGACCACGATCACGACGACGTCGGCGGCGAGTACGACCCGACGACGTCGGCCCTCTGGCTGCAGGACCACATCGCGCTCGTCTCCGTCGGCATCGATATTGGCTCCGCGGGAACACAGGTCATCTTCTCGCGCGTGTACCTGCGCCGGCTCTCGGAGGCGCTCAGCAGCCGTTACTTCGTGGTCGGCCGCGAGACCCTGTACCAGTCGCCGGTCACGCTGACGCCATACCTCAGCGAGGAGCGCATCGACGATCAGGCGCTCGGGCGCATCATCGACTCGGCCTACGAGGCCGCGGGGATCCATCCAGACCACGTCGACACGGGGGCGGTGATCCTCACCGGCGAGGCGCTGCGCCGCGAGAACGCCAGGGCGATCGCCGACGTGATCGCGGAGGTGGGCGGCGAATTCGTGTGCGCCGCGGCCGGACACCACATGGAGTCCATGCTGGCGGCCTACGGTTCGGGCGCGGCCAAGGTGTCGCACGATCGCGCGGCGGTGATCCTCAATGTCGACATCGGCGGGGGCACCACGAAGCTGGCCCTCATCGAGGCGGGCAAGGTCGTGCACGTGGCGGCGATCCACCTTGGGGGGCGTCTGGCGGTCGTCGACGCGGAGGGCCGCCTCACGCGCCTGGACCCGGCGGGCCAGCGCCTCGCCGCCCTTGCGGGTTGCGACTGGCGCCTGGGCGACCAGGTGAGCGAGAGCGATCTCCTCCGTGTCACGGCGTGGATGGCCGACGCGCTCGTCGCCGCGATCACCCAGGATCCGCCGCCGCCCGAGGTCGAGGGATTGTGGTTGACCGAGCCCCTCGGCGTCATCGGCGGCATCGCGGGCGCGATGTTCTCGGGTGGCGTGGGCGAGTACGTCTACGGGCGCGAGGCACGCGATTTCGGCGATCTGGGCCGCCGTCTGGGGCACGCGATCGGCGAGCGCCTCGCCGCCGGGCGCTTTCCGTTTCCGCTCCTGCCGGCGGGCGAGTGCATCCGGGCCACCGCGCTCGGCGCCTCGGAGTACTCCGTGCAGTTGTCCGGAAACACGATCTATCTCTCGAGTCCGGGGGAACTCCTGCCGCGGAAGAACCTGCAGGTGATCCAGCCTGGCGTGATGCTGGGCGAGACCATCGACCCGTCCGCCGTCGCGACCGCCATCCGTCACCACTTTCAGAGGTTCGATCTCGTCGAGGGCGAATCGGACGTGGCGCTGGCGTTCCGCTGGCGCGGCGCGCCGGCCTACGCCCGGCTGGCCGGCTTCGCCCGCGGCATTGTCGAGGCGCTGCCGCGCAGTCTCGCGGCAACAAAGCCCCTGTTCGTGATCCTGGACGGCGACATCGCCCACACGCTGGGCGCGCTCCTCAAGGATGAACTGGGCGTCGCCTCCGAGGTGCTGGTGCTCGACGGCATCTCGCTCTGGGATTTCGACTACATCGATCTCGGCCGCGTACGCATGCCGTCCTTTACGGTCCCGGTGACGATCAAGTCGCTGGTCTTCAGCGAGGATCCCCGCGTTCCGCGCGGGCCCGCCGGCCACGATCAGGCGCACGCGCACGGCCACACGCACGGTGAAGGCCACCAGCACCACCACGGCGCCGCTCACCGACGCGACCATACTCATGACCGCCAGCCATGACGGCGGACACGCCGGCGCTGAGGCCGATCCCCGCCGGCCCGTGGAGATGTCGTCCACGCTCGTCATCTCGCCGGCGCTGAAGACCCGTTTCGACTGGACGTGGGTCGTGATCGGCGCGTCGGTGGCCTTCACGGTCTACATCGCCGTCATCCCGCTCGCCTTCCTCCTCTGGCAGAGCTTCCGCACGCCGCGTACGGCGACCACCGAAGCCGTCTTCACGCTCGGCAACTACGCCGCGGCCTACGGCAGCAGCGACACCTGGCGGCTGTTCTGGACCTCGATCCAATTCGCGTTCGGCACCTCGCTGCTCGCGTTCCTGCTCGGCACGACGCTCGCGTGGATGAACGAGCGCACCAACACGCCGTTCAAGTCGCTCTTCTTCGCGCTCTCCATCATCCCGCTGGTCATCCCCGGGATTCTGTTCACGGTGGCCTGGATTCTCCTCGCGAGCCCGAAGATCGGCATCGTCAACCTCGTGATGCAGGGCTGGTTCGGATTCGAAGAGCCGCCCTTCGACATCTACTCGCTGGGCGGGATGATCTGGGTCGACGGGCTGCACTACTCACCCATGGCGTTCCTCCTCATGACCGCGGCGTTTCGCGCCATGGACCCCTCGCTCGAGGAGTCGGCCACGATGAGCGGCGCCAACATCTTCCAGGTGGCGTGGCGTGTGACGCTGAGACTTACCTGGCCTGCGATTTTCGCGACCATCCTCATCCTGTTCGTGCGGGCCATCGAGTCGTTCGAGGTGCCCGCGCTCCTGGGGCTGCCGGTCGGGATCCAGGTGTTCACCTCGTCCATCTATCAGGCGGTGCACCGCTACCCCAGCCAGGTGGGCCTCGCGTCGGCGTATTCGGTGGCGCTACTCGCGATCACGACGGCGGGCGTGTATTTCGTCTCGAGGCTCTCCGGCCGGGGATCGAAGTACGCCACCATGACCGGCAAGGGCTTCCGCCCCCGGCCGATCGATCTCGGAGGCTGGCGCTGGTTCACGGCGGCCATCTTCGTCGTGTACTTCCTGCTCATCGTCGTGCTGCCGTTCTCCGTGCTCCTGTGGTCGTCCTTCCAGAGGTTCTACTCCGTGCCCTCGATGGAGGCGCTCGGGAACCTCACGCTCGATCCGTACCGGTTCATCTTTGCCTACCCGAACCTCACGCGCTCGATCTGGAACAGCATCCTGCTCTCGTTCGGCACCGCCACGATCGTCATGCTCGTGACGTCGGTGATCTGCTGGATTGTGGTGAAGACCAGGCTTCCGGGACGCTGGCTCCTCGACAACGTGGCATCGCTTCCGATGGTGTTTCCCGGGCTCGTGCTGGGGCTCGCGATCATGATCTTCTACCTGAATGCCGACATCGGCGTGTACGGGACGATCTGGATCATGTTCATCGCCTACATCACGCGCTTCATGCCCTACGGCCTGCGCTACAGCACGACGTCGATGCTGCAGATCCACAGGGAGCTCGAGGAGTCGGCGGCGATGAGCGGCGCCTCGTGGGGCACCTCCTTCCGGCGGATCATCCTGCCGCTGCTGAAGCCGGGGCTGCTGGCGGGCTGGATCTACGTGATGATCGTCTCGATCCGGGAGCTGTCGACGTCGATCCTGCTCTACAGTCCCGACACCCAGGTTGTCTCCATTGTCGTCTGGGAGCTGTGGGAAAATGGGCAATACGTGGAGCTCTCGGCGCTCGGCGTGCTCTTCATCATTACGCTCTTCGTGCTGGTTCTGCTCGCGCAGTGGCTCGGCAGGAAATACGGCGTCAAGGAATAGGGCGCACCAATGTGCTGAAAATCGAGGGCCTGTTCACCGAGTATCCCAACGACCTGGGCCAGATCGTCAAGGCCGCGCAGGATGTGTCCTTCACCGTGGCCGAGGGGCATCTCTTCACGCTGCTGGGCCCGAGCGGCTGCGGCAAGACGACCACGCTTCGCTCCATCGCCGGCCTCGAGCGGCCGCGCGCCGGCGAGATTTCCGTCAACGACCGCGTCGTCTATTCCTCGTCCCGGGGTGTGTTCGTGAGCCCGAACCGGCGCGGCTTCGGCATGGTGTTTCAGTCCTACGCGATCTGGCCGCACATGAACGTGTTCGAGAACGCCGCCTTTCCGCTCCAGGTCGGCGGCCGCCGTTATTCGCGCACGGCCATCCGCGACAACGTGATGCGGGTCCTCACCGCCGTGCAGCTCGACCACCTCGCGGAGCGCGAGGCGACCCGGCTCTCGGGCGGCCAGCAGCAGCGCCTGGCGCTGGCGCGCGCGCTGGTGATGGAGCCGGCGCTGCTCCTGCTCGACGAACCGCTGTCCAACCTGGACGCGAAGCTCCGCGAGAAGATGCGGTTCGAGCTGAAGCGGCTGCAGCGCGAGCTCAAGATCACGACGGTGTACGTGACGCACGACCAGAGCGAAGCGCTCGCCCTGTCCCACCAGATCGCGGTGATGAGCGAAGGACGCATCCAGCAGATCGGCAGTCCCCGTGACATCTACGAGCGCCCGTCGAACCAGTTCGTGGCCGACTTCGTGGGCACCACCAACTTCATCGAGGGCACGGTGCTCGGGCGGGAGTCGACCGAGAACGGCTTCTACCTCATGCGCACCGAGATCGGCGACATCACGGTGACGGCCGGGCACGAGCTGCGGCTGGACGAACGCGTGGTGCTCTCGGTGCGTCCCGAGGACGTGGAGCTGACGGAGGGCAGGCCTGCGGGTGGCAACGTCTGGGAGGGGCGCGTGGACCAGAAGGTATTTCTTGGTGAAGCGATTGATTACCGGGTGAAGGTCGGCACGCGCACGCTGCTCTCGCGCCGCCATCCGACGCTCCGCACGCCGGTCGGCCACGCGATATTCGTGCAATTGAACCCCGACAAGTGCGTCGCCGTGAAGACGGTGTAACAGGGAGGCATCGACATGGATGCACACGTCAAGAAAAGCGCGGCAGCGACCGAGCCGGTCGCCAACGCGTCCCACTACCACAGCAAGAAGGATCGCGTGTTTGTGCGCGCGATTCAAGGCGATTACAGCCTGAAGGAGGAGCTCGCGCGCCTGCGCGCGATGCCGCGGGTGAGGAAGGGCAGCGTGATCGCGTTCACCGACGGCCCCCAGTGCTTCAGCCGCCATTACGTCGAGCCCAAGGACGGCATTACGCAGGCGTTTCACCTGCATCTGGAGGAATACGCCCCGGGCGGGCGATCGCAGAAACACGGCCACGTGAACGAGGCCGCCTTCTATATTCTCGACGGCGCAGGCTACGAGATCCACGACGGCATCCGCTACGATTGGAAGGCGGGCGACGTCGCCATCGTGCACAATAACTGCGTGCACCAGCACTTCAACGCGAGCAGCACGGAGCCCGCCCGCGCGCTCGTCATCAAGACGAAGCCCATGTTCATGTTCATGAACATGCTCTTCCAGAAGCTCGTGGAGCCGCGCCCGAGCGAGCCCGCGCCAGGCGCCGAGGGCTTCCGGGTGCGGGAGAAGGAAGACAACTTCAATCACAATGAATAAGGGCCTAGTGACGGCTGAGAGCTGAGAGCGACAAGGAACACGACGATGGCATGGAGCGAATCGAAAGCGTGGAGACAGGGCACCGCCAACCAGGCGATCTACCAGGCGCTGCTCGACGACGCGACGATGGCCCCGGCGAGGAACGCGAAGCGGAAGAAGGTGGTGCACCCCGGGGAGATGCCCTGGGAGATGGCGCGCCAGGGGCTGCTCAAGCACCTGCTGAACGAGGGCATGAACACGCGCATGGAGACGGTCGACGCGTACATGCAGATCATTCCGCCAGGCAGCCGCTCGGGGAAGCACCGGCACCTGGCGGAGGAGTGCCTGTACGTGGTGGAAGGGCGCGGCTACGACCTGCACCAGGACTGCGACGTGGAGATTACGGATACCTACCACTGGGTGGCGCAGGCGGAGGCGAAGCGCTACGAGTGGGAAGCCGGCGATGTGGTCTACATTCCGCCCAACACGATCCATCAGCATTTCAACGCGAGCGGGAACCGGCCCGCGCGCCTCATCTCGGCGATCAACCGGATCTTCAAGGCCTCGGGGTTGAACGACCTGGAGCAGATCGAGGACGCGCCGGAGTACGACCCTGCCGTGGTGCTGACGGCGGAGCTCGTGGAGAGCTACCTGCGCGCCCGCGCCACCGCCGCGGGCTGACGCGAAGTGCGCGGCGGCGCCGGTGAAGAGTGGTAAGGGAACCAAAGCAGGGGGACGATCACAACGATGGCGAAGGACGCAATTGTCACCGAAGACCTGGCCCAGAAATTCGCCGCCGAGAAGGAGACGCCCTACACCCGGTGGGTGCGCGCCGAGGGGCTGGAGATCATCAGTTCGTTCTACGTTCCGAACCTGCACACGGTCGAGCTCAGGCCGTGGCCCCGGCGCGGCGGGCGCGGCGTCTTCCTGAACCACGATGCCTCGCGCACCTCGAACGATTGCTACGTCTGCGAGATTCCACCAGGGAAGGATCTCGCTCCGCAGCGCCAGCTGTTCGAGGAAATGATCTATGTCCTCGACGGGCGGGGCTCCACGGCGGCCTGGAACGATGCCGGGCAGAAGATCACCTTCGAGTGGAAGGCCGGCGCGCTCTTCGCCATTCCGCTCAATGCCTGGCACCAGCACTTCAACGGCTCCGGCAGGGACGCCGCACGCTTTGTCGCCGTGACCAACGCGCCGGTGATCATCAACGCCTTCGGCGACCTCGGCTTCGTCTTCAACACGCACTACGACTTCAGGGATCGGTTCAATGGCGAGCCGGACTATTTCGCCGGCACGGGCGAACAGCGCGGCCTCCTGCTCGACACGAATTTCGTGGCCGACGCCGTGAACCTGCCGCTCGTCGCGGCCCGGGAGCGCGGCGCGGGAGGCGGACACGTCCGGTTCAGCATGGCCCGGGGCCACATGAACAGCCACATCTCGCAGTTCCCGGTGGGCACCTATAAGAAAGCCCACGCGCACGGACCTGGCGCGCACGTCATCATCATGAGCGGTGAAGGGTACACCCTGATGTGGCCCGAGGGCGCGGAGCCCCAGCGCTACGGGTGGAGGGAGGGGACGATGATCGTCCCGCCCAACCTCTGGTTTCATCAGCACTTCAACACCGGTCTCACCCCGGCGCGCTATCTCGCCTTCAAGTCCGAGGGGGTCTCGATCAGGAACCCCCAGGGCGTGCCGAAAGCCTGGATCTCCAGGCGCCTCGGCGGCGACCAGATCGACTACGCCGACGAATCGCCGCGGGTGCGCCAGTGGTTCGCCGAGGCGCTGGGGAAACACGGCCTCGGGCCGCGCATGGACGAGGCCTATGCCCTCGAGCGGGCAGACCTTCCGCCCCTGGCGCCGCAGACACAGGCATCCGCACCGGGAGCCACGCGATGATCAAGCGACGGGCCTTCGCCGCCGGCTT
>Ga0209343_10002428_pt1 | contig 24084 bp, 21 predicted proteins | sample RifCSPlowO2_02_FD_184026 | JGI IMG/M metagenome (GOLD analysis project Ga0209343, IMG submission 184026) | Groundwater microbial communities from Rifle, Colorado - Rifle CSP2_plank lowO2_0.2 (SPAdes) (version 2) | ecosystem: Environmental > Aquatic > Deep subsurface > Groundwater | place... | reverse complement strand
GATTTTAAAGGAGATGGTAAAGCAGAAGAGATAACTGGGGACGGTGCGAAAGGCTCGGGTTCGGAAGCATTTCTAGAGATCCTTGCTTCGATCAGGCAGGGGATTATTAAGCACAAAGCCGCGGCAGAGATGAGAAAAAATGCTGCCGAGATGGACAAAGAAAGTAATCAACTTATCAGTGACGGGCTAGAACGCCTGGAAAACTTTGCTCCTTGGTTCGGTAGCATCACTCACATCATTGAGGAACTGGGGGAACTAAAGGGAAAGGCGCCTTAACGCTTTTTCTAAGTAATTATTTCCGCCTCGCACCTGATCTGTGATCGGGTGCGGGGTTTCTTTTTTATGAAAATATGTTATTATTTCCCAATGCAGTTTCAAAAGAAAACTTTCAAGAACGGACTCCGGGCGGTAGTGGCGCCGATGAGAGATACGCAGGCGATGACGCTTCTTGCGCTTTTCGGCACTGGCTCTAAATATGAAATAAAAAAATTAAACGGTATTTCCCATTTTTTGGAGCATCTTTTTTTCAAGGGAACAAAGCATCGCCCAAAAGCTGGACAGGTTAATTTGGAATTGGATCGCCTGGGAGCGGAATCAAACGCGTTTACATCAAAGGAATATACGGGCTACTACGTAAAAGCCGCGGCAAAGCATTTCGAGGTAGCGCTTGATATCGTTTCCGACATATTACTCGAGCCGCTTTTCAAAGCCCAAGAAATCGAGAAGGAGAGAGGGGTAATTTTACAGGAACTTTCGATGTACGAAGATAATCCACAGAGGCAGGCTTACGAAATTTTTGAGGATTTGCTTTATGGCGACCAGCCCGCGGGATGGATGACGGGCGGGTATCCTGGAACTGTAAAAAATATAACCCGAAGAGACATTATTAATTATAAAACAAGCCATTATCTTTCTTCTAACGCCGTGATCGCCGTGGCTGGAAATATTGATCAAGACCGCGTGTTTAAGAAAATTGGAAAGATTTTTTTAAAAATGCCGCAGGGGGAAAAATTGGAGAAACTTAAAGTGGAGGAATCGCAAACAAGACCCCAGGTTAAATTAAAAAAGAAAGACGTCGATCAAACCCATATACGCCTCGGCGTACGCTCTTACGATATGTATGACGAGAGAAGATACCCGCTCACGGTCCTAAACACGATAATCGGAGGAAATTGGTCGTCGCGCCTATTTACGGAGCTAAGGGAGAAACTCGGTCTTGCCTATTATGTTCGATCATCAGTCGAACAGTACACGGACGCGGGGTATATGATCGCTTCCGCCGGAATCCCGCACGGGACTTTGCAGAAAGTTTCAGAAAAAATTGTCCAGATTTTATCTGGCGCCAGGAAAAAAGGGGTTTCTAGGCAAGAAATTAAATTTGCCAAAGAATATATTAGAGGCTCCATGGGCTTGGCTTTCGAATCGTCCGATGAAGTGGCGATGTATTTGGCCTCGCAGGAACTTTTTTATAAAAAAATACTAACTCCCGAGGAAGTTCTGTCCAAAATTGAGAAAGTCAGGAGAAGTGATATTATGGGTGTAGCTAAGGATATTTTCTCTCCGGCGAAAATTAATCTCGCAGCCATAACTCCCGATGATAATGCAAAGCCGTTTGAAAAAATATTAGCGAAAATATAAATGAATAGCGAAAAATTAACGATAGATATTTCGATCGCCTCTCTAATAAAAGTTTCACTTTTTGTTTTTTTAGCTTGGCTTGTTTTCGAGCTCCGAGGAGTAATCGGGGTTTTATTAGCCTCGATAGTAATAGCGTCTTCGGTCGAACCAGCGGCGCGCTGGCTCTCCGCTTACAGGGTTCCGAGAGTCCTCGCGGTTATCTTAGTTTATTTAGCCGCGTTCACGATTTTCGGCTTGATTTTTTATCTCGTTTTGCCTCCGCTTGTCTCTGAGATGGCTGGATTTTTGACGGATCTCCCGGACAATATAGAGACGTTTGAGCCAACCAATATTCTTTCTTTTCTCCCGGAATTGCCGAAGAGCTTCAATAATATATTAAGGGACGTTATTTTGAATTTCAGGGATTATTCGTTTGAAAGTACGTCCGGGCTTTTGGCCGGAATCGCGAAAATATTCGGAGGAGCCGTTTCTTTCATAATGATAATAGTAATTTCGTTTTATTTATCTGTCGAGGAGCGCGGCATTGAGAATTTTCTGAAAGTAGTTACGCCAAAGGAATATGAAGGATACGCTCTTGATTTGTGGAACCGTTCACGCAGGAAAATCGGATTTTGGTTCCAAGGCCAGCTGCTTTTGGGCGTATTGGTCGGCGTTTTGGCTTATTTGGGCCTTACGATTCTCGGAGTTAAATACGCGCTCCTGCTCGCGATCCTTTCAGGAATTTTGGAGATAATTCCGGTGTTCGGGCCGATTATATCCGCGGTGCCGGCGATCGGAGTCGCATTTACTCAAAAACCTATTCTAGGCCTTGCCGTCCTGATTTTATATATCATTATCCAGCAATTTGAAAATCATCTTATCTATCCGTTGGTTGTGCGTAAGACCATAGGCATCCCGCCGCTTCTGGTTATTTTGTCGATTTTTATCGGCGGTGTACTTGCCGGATTTTTTGGAATAATGCTTGCGGTACCAGTAGCAACTGTGCTCGTGGAATTTGTCAACGACTTTGCCCGGCGAAAACAGATAGAATTCTAGATGGCTAAATTTTATATCACAACGACGCTGCCATACGTAAATGCGCCACCGCATATCGGTTTTGCCCTGGAACTCGTGCAGGCGGATATAATCGCGCGCTACCATCGATTTTTAGGAGACGAAGTAGCTTTTAATACTGGAACTGATGAACACGGAATGAAGATTTATCGGAATGCCTTGAGAGAAAACAAAGACCCGAAAGATTATGTCGATGAATATGTCAAACGTTTTGAATCCCTGAAAACCGCCCTAAACGCAAGTTACACGAATTTTATCAGGACAACCGATCCCCATCACAAAAAAGCAGCCCAGGAATTTTGGAATCGCTGCTCAGCTTCAGGAGATATATATAAAAAACTTTATTCTGTAAGATATTGCGTCGGATGCGAACTCGAAAAAACAACATCAGAACTTGATGAAAACGGCCGGTGTCTTACGCATCCCAATTTAGAAATCGAGACTATAGACGAAGAGAACTATTTTTTTCGCTGGTCGAAATATCAGGAAAAACTAATTGAATTATATTCAACCAGGCCTGATTTCGTTCTGCCAAAATTTCGGATGAATGAAATTCGCAATTTTGTATCTTCTGGTCTTCAGGATTTCAGCGTTACGCGCAAGCGCGAGAAAATGCCGTGGGGAGTGCCTGTGCTAGGGGATGAGGAGCACGTAATGTATGTATGGTTTGATGCGCTCATAAATTATATTTCGACTTTGGGCTGGCCGGAGAATGAAAAGAAGTTTAAAGATTTTTGGCCCGGCATGCAGATTGCCGGGAAAGACAATTTGCGTCAACAGGCAGCAATGTGGCAGGCGATGCTGATGTCAGCCGGACTCCCGAATTCGAAACAAATTTTGATACACGGCTTTATTGAAAGCGGCGGACGAAAAATGTCAAAAAGTTTGGGCAATGTTGTAGATCCAATTGAAGTAGTTGGGCGATATGGCACAGACGCGCTTCGTTACTGGTTTGCTAGAGAAATGCCGACTTTCGGCGACGGGGATTTTACCGAGGACAAATTTGCTTTCGCCTACGAAGGGAACTTGGTAAACGGGCTTGGGAACTATATCCAGCGCGTATCAACCATGGTCAGGAATTATTTTCCAGAGGGAATCGCGAGGCCGAGCGATGAAGATTTGCTAAAAGTGGCGCTGAAGAGAGGAGGTTCGGAATACGTCGCGCTAGAATATTTTGTGAAAGAAATAATAGCCAAAGAGTATAAAGAAGACATGGAAAAATTTGAACTCACTAAAGCAATAGACAAAGTTTTCAATCTCTTAAAAGAGCTCGACGTCTATGTTCAAGTTCACGAGCCTTTTAAGCTGGTAAAAAAGGATAAGGAAAAAGCTCGGGTAATTTTGTGGAATTTATGTTATGGCGCTGTCGGGCTTGCATGGCTTCTCGCTCCTTTCTTGCCGGAAACATCCGATAAAATATTCGATATTTTCGGAATTTCGGAGAAAATTAAACCTAAATGGGATAGTTTTAAGGCAAAAGAGCACAAAGCGCTTTTCCCCAGGATCGAAAAATGAAGTTATTTGATGTACATACACACGTCCAATTTGCGGCTTTCAAGGACGACAAAGAGGAGGTAATTAGGCGCGCGCTTGATTCCGGAATCTTGATGATAAATATAGGGACACAGCGCGATACGTCGCAAACAGCAATTGATCTGGCGAAAAAATACGAAACAGGCGTTTGGGCGACTGTCGGATTGCATCCGATCCATACTTTAAAATCTTTTCACGATGAACAAGAAATCGGCGGGAGCGGTGCTTTTGAAAGCAGAGAAGAAACATTTGACTATGAGTTTTATAGAAATCTGGCCCAAGAACCCAAGGTTGTCGCGATTGGGGAATGCGGACTGGATTATTATCGCTTGGACGAAGGGACGAAAAAGAAGCAAGAGAAGGTTTTTGTAAAGCATATTGAACTTTCACGCGATATAAAAAAACCCCTCATGATCCATTGCCGAGAGGCTTTTTCGGATCTCATCAATATTTTATTTTCTTATCGTTCCTCTCTGGCGGATAAGCCTGGGGTTGTTCATTTCTTTTCAGGAAGCAAAGAAGATGCGGCAAAACTCATGGATCTCGGCTTTTCTTTTTCCTTCGGTGGCGTTATAACATTTGCCCGCGAGTATGAAAAATTAATCAGCTATATTCCACTCGACAGAATTTTACTAGAAACAGATGCCCCATATGTCGCCCCGGTTCCATGCCGAGGAAAACGCAACGAGCCTAGCCACGTCATAGAAGTAGCGAAAAAAATCGCCGAATTAAAGGAGATTTCCCTAGAGGAAATTGCCGAAACTACTTTCAAAAACGCCGAAGCTATTTTTCTTGAAAAAAATCTTGAAAAATAATAGAATTATGCATTATGTCTGCGTATTCCAAGATAGAAAAAAAATGGCAAAAGCTGTGGCTAAGGTCCGGTGTCTATGAGCCTGATTTAAAGAAAGCAAAAAAGCCTTTCTATAATTTAATGATGTTTCCGTATCCTTCAGCGGAAGGATTGCATATTGGAAGCGTGCGGACTTTTACGGGGATAGATATTTACGGAAGGTTTAAGCGGATGGAAGGATATAACGTTTTCGAGCCGATCGGGCTCGACGGTTTTGGAATGCATTCTGAAAATTACGCGCTTAGAATCGGCGCTCATCCGATGAGGCTCGCGAAAGTAACCGAGAAAAATTTTTATCGCCAGCTTGAGATGATCGGAAACGGATTCGCGTGGAAGGAGAAACTCGAAACTTACGATACCGAGTATTACAAATGGACCCAATGGATTTTTGCGCAGATGTTTAAAAAAGGCCTCGCGTACCGCAAGCGATCGCCGGTAAACTGGTGTCCGTCTTGCAAAACAGTTTTGGCAGATGAGCAAGTCCAATCCGAAGAATGCGAAAGATGCGGATCGAAAATCGAGAAAAAAGACTTGGAACAATGGTTTTTTCGGATAACCGACTATGCCGAGAGGCTCTTGGAGAGTCTTGAGAAAATAGATTGGCCGGAAAGTATTAAAACAGCGCAGAGAAATTGGATCGGCCGCTCTGAAGGATATTCGCTGAAATTTCCCTTGATCGGCATCCCAGGACAGGAGGACAGGAAGCATTCGATTGATATTTTCACCACGCGCCCGGACACTCTTTTCGGGGTAACTTTCGTTGTGGTTTCGCCAGAGCTTGCGAAAAGATGGATCAACGCCGGATGGCATGCTTCGGACGAAGTCCAAAAATATATTTCAAAAGCTCTTGTCCTGCGCGGGAGCAAAGAGGCGTCCGTGGAGGCGGAAAAAACCGGAGTTTTTTCAGGAATATACGCGATCAATCCGGCTAATAAGGAAAAAATTCCCGTATGGGTTTCTGATTATGTCTTGGACACATATGGAACAGGGGCGATAATGGCTGTGCCCGCGCACGACAGCCGAGATTTTGAATTCGCGAAAAAATTCAACTTAACAATTCGCGAAGTCGTATCTCCCGATGGCAGAGATCATGATTTAAGAGTAGCGTTTACGGATCCCGGGGTCCTGATAAACTCCGCGAGGTTTAACGGCGCTAACTCAGAAGCGGCAAAGATTGAAATAACGAAATTTGCTGGAGGGGACAGAAAAATAAACTATCGCCTCCGGGATTGGCTCATTTCGCGACAGCGCTATTGGGGGCCGCCCATACCAATGATCTTTTGTGGCGTTTGCGGTAAATCGAGGAAAGGCGAAAGGAAAGATATGGCTGGATGGTATCCCATTCCAGAAAAAGATCTCCCAGTCAAGTTGCCTTTCATTAAAGATTATAGGCCGCGAGGAACTGGTGAATCGCCGCTCGCGAAAGATAAAAAATTCTCTAAGGTAAGATGCCCCAAATGCAAGAGCTGGGCGCGCCGCGAGACAGATGTATCCGATACCTTTTTGGATTCTACTTGGTATTTTTTCCGGTATTTGGACGCAAAAAACAAACGCATACCTTTCGACAAACTTAAGGTGAAAAAATGGCTGCCGGTGGATATGTATATAGGGGGGGCGGAGCATTCTGTTTTGCATCTTCTTTATTCTCGCTTTGTCGCCAAAGCTTTTTATGACTGGAAGATTATTAATTTCAATGAGCCATTTAAAAAATTTAGAGCTCATGGGCTTATCATTAAGGACGGCGCCAAGATGTCCAAATCCAAAGGAAATATAGTCAACCCTGACGGCTATTTTAAGGATTTCGGCGCGGATGTAATGAGGCTGTATTTGGCGTTTATGGCGCCGCTGGAGCAGGGCGGAGATTTTCGCGATCAAGGCATTTCTGGCATTGACCGGTTCTTGGCTCGCGTCAAGAAATTAAACTCTAAATTAGCAAGAACTTCTAAAGAGGGGCTTAGTGAAAATTCGGAAAAACTGCTTCATAAATCGATTAAGAAAGTTGGGGATGATATCGAAAATTTACATTATAATACAGCCATTTCTCAGTTGATGATTCTTTTAAATGAGTTTGAGAAGTTGCCATCTCTGCCGTGGCACGCCTTTGAGATATTTTTGAAACTTCTTGCTCCATTCGCACCACACTTAACTGAAGAGCTTTGGCAAAATTTTAAGAAAAATAAAATTTTCAAGAAACAAAATTCAATCCATCTCCAAAGTTGGCCTAAATTCGACTCCAAAAAAATAAAGGACGAGAGTTTTAAATTAATAGTTCAAATAAACGGGAGGGTGCGCGCAGTTTTGGATGCTACAACCGGAATTTCTGAGAAAGAGGCTATCGCGCTTGCCATGGATAATGAAAATATCAAAAAAAATCTTTCCTCGCTAGCCGGCTCTCCCAAGAAAACTATTTTTGTCCCGGACAAGTTATTAAATCTTGTAATATAATATGAAAGCTGTAATCCCATCAGCGGGCGAGGGAATCCGCTTGCGTCCTCTAACTCTCGATATGCCAAAACAGCTTTTGGTGCTTGGCGGGAAGCCTATTCTGGAACATATTTTCGATTCTCTCCCGGACGAGATTGACGAGATAATAATTGTCGTCGGTTATCTTGGAGGCAAAATAATTGAGCATTTTGGCGGCAATTTTAAGGGCAGAAAGATTAAGTATGTCTGGCAGAAGCAAAAACGCGGCACTTGGGACGCACTATTGTCGGCACAAGAACATATAGGGAAAGGAAAATTCTTAATGCTCTACGGCGACGACATTATCGATAAAAAAAGCATAAAAAAACTTTTGAAGCACGAGTTGGCTGTTCTTGCTAAGGAAGTTCCTGATCCGCGGAGATTTGGAGTGGTGGTTAAAGCTAAAAATGGAAGACTTTTGGAATTGGTTGAGAAGCCGGAAAATCCTAAATCAAATCTGGCATTGACTGGGGTAAAAATACTGGACGAAAGGATTTTTCTTTATCCTGCCGAAAGACATAAAAACGGCGAATTATACGTTACGGATTCTGTCGCAAAACTGGCTCAAGATCACAGAGTGATCGTGGAGGAGGCGGATACATGGCTCTCAATTGCGACCCCAGAAGATTTGAAGCGCATCAATGAAAACTATAAAGCTCACAAGAGAAAATCTTAAAGAAGCCGTTTTGGACCTCAATGCTGGAGAAGTTCTAGAGGTTCCAACGGATACCGTGCGGGGCTTCATTTGCGATTACTACAACAAATCCGCCGAAGAAGAGATGTTTCGGATAAAAAAGCGGCCTAAGGAAAAAATACTTTCGATTTTTGTTGCATCTATCGCGGAAGTGAAAAAAATAGTTCCGGTAAGCGAGCGCCAAGAAAGATTTTTGGCGAGAGTGTGGCCCGGGAAAGTGACGTGCGTATTAAAAAAAGATATTGGGGGATTTAGAATTCCAGATGATAAATTTATTTTAAAACTTCTTCGGGAATTTGGCGGCCCGCTTCTGCAGACTTCCGCAAATATTTCCGGCGACTCGCCAATTGGCGGAGGAACGCCTTCGACGGTTGTTGATTTGACTGGAGAAAATCCGAAAATTCTCCGCGAAGGCGCGGTCCGCGGCGCAGAGTTGCAAAAGATTTGGGAAGATTCTAGATAAAATACCGTGTTTAAACTCAGAGCCAGGGTTCCCTATTCTTATTCTACGCTATAGCGCAAAATAAGGATAAGCATTATTTTACCTGCGATCTGTCTAGAATGATGTATAAAGATTTGAAGGAAGATGAAGCGAGGTGCTAGGATTATTGGTATGAATTCCGAGACTCGATCTTGTCAAAATTGTAAAGCCGAATTCATCATAGACGCTTCGGATTTTAAATTCTATGAAAAAATCTCCGTCCCGCCCCCGACCTGGTGCCCGGAGTGCCGCGCCCAGCGCAGGATGGTTTTGAGAAATGAACGTTCTCTTTATAATCGAAAATGCGACTTATGTAAAAAAGACATCATAGCTGTATATCATAAAAATGTTCCATTCCCAGTTTATTGTTTGGGTTGTTGGTATTCAGATAATTGGGATCCTTTGATTTATACGCAAGAATACGATTTTTCAAAAAACTTTCTTTTGCAATTTAAAGAACTACAGAATAAGGTCCCACGCTTAGCATTATTTGGGGAAGATAATCTAAATTCCCCTTATACTAATTATACGTGGAATAGCAAAAACGTTTACCTTTCTCCCTCCACTCTTTTTTCAGAAGATATAATGTACTCCATTTTTTCCGATCATTCTTATAACTGTATGGATTGCACCAGGATAGCTAATTGTGAAATCTGTTATGGCAATGTCAACGCAGATAAATGTTATCATTCTATGTTTTTGGTTCGCGCACAAAATTGCATAGATTCGAGTTATCTTTTCGATGCCGGCAATTCTAATTATTGCTTTATGAGTGCAAATATCCGCAATAAGCAATATATGATAGAGAACAAGGCATATCCCAAAGAAGAATATGCTGAAAAATTAAGTAAATATGATTTCGGGAGTTATGAAGAACAGCAGAAACTTGCTAAACGTTTTTCTCAACTGAAAGAATCTGCCTTGCATAAATTTGCTAACGTTCTCAAATCTTTTAATTCTTTCGGTGATAATTTATCAAATAATAAAAATGTGCGACATTGTTTTGATATCTATGATTCAGAAAATATCGCTTATTCTTTTAGAGGCTTCAGTCTTAAGGATGTTTTTGATGTTTATGCATGCGGTCCGCGGTGTGAACTTACATATGACAGTATTAATATAGGCCTTGATGATTCAAGATATAAATTTTCTGTAAATTGTTGGGGAGGAAACTTTGAAATTTTATACAGTGATCTTTGTATGAATTCGCAGAATCTTTTTGGTTCAGTAGGCCTCCGCTCCAAATCCTACTGCATCCTGAACAAACAATACACCAAGGAAGAATACGAAACACTCGTCCCTAAGATAATCAAACACATGAACGACATGCCATATATAGACCAGAAGGGCAGAATATATAAATATGGAGAATTCTTTCCACCGGAGCTTTCTCCGTTTGCATATAATGAAACAATCGCTCAAGAATATTTTCCTCTGACTAAGGACGAGGCCATTAAAAAAGGCTACTCATGGAAAGACCCGGAACCAAGAAACTATACAATTACACTCAAAACAGAAGACATACCCGATCATATAAAAGATGTCAAGGACTCTATATTAAACGACATCATCCAATGCGCTCATCACGAACTTGGACACTCGGTGTCCAAGTGTAACGAACAGTGTACGGAAGCATATAGAATCATCCCTCAAGAACTTGATTTTCTAAGAAAGATGAATTTGCCCTTGCCTCGTCTATGCCCTAACTGCAGGCATTACCAGAGAATCAAGCAGAGAAATCCACTGAAACTATGGAAACGAAAATGCCAATGCGCTGGAGCTAAATCAGAGAACCAAGTCTATACTAATACCATTGCCCATGAACATGGCAATAATCGCTGCGATAATAACTTTGAGACTACTTATGCCCCAGAGAGGCCGGAGATAGTTTACTGCGAGAAGTGTTACCTTAAAGAGGTTGTATAAAGGTCGATTATTTCTAAAAATATTTATGGTCTTCGTATACATAACTTGCGCCTCGAGTGAGGAGGCAAAAAAACTTGCGAAAATTCTTTTGGAGAAAAAAAGTGCCGGATGCGTGAATATTTTTCCGATTCAATCAATGTATCCCGAGAATGGCTCTCTAAAAGAAGTAAATGAATATACCATAATCGTAAAAACAATTGATTCTCGAGTTCAGGCAGTAGAAGATATAGTCAGGGCGAATCACTCGTATAAATCGCCGTTTATAGGCACTCTGTCTTTGTCAAGGCTTAATCGCGAATATAAAGAATGGCTGACCGCGGTGCTTGCCTAACCTGCCAGCGCAGGCCGGTGTGTTAGAATATAGTCATGGCTGAGACGCAAACGACTGAGCAGGAAAAAGTCGTATATTTCGCCAAAACCAACTTCCGCGGATCGGATAGGGTTTTTGGCATAAAAAAGCGCGATCGGCGCCAGCATTATTACGTCGTCGGGAAAACTGGGACGGGAAAGTCCGAGCTTTTAAAAAATTTGATTTTGCAGGACATAAATAATGGCGAGGGGGTTGGCGTGGTTGACCCGCATGGGGAGCTCGTCGAAGACGTTCTAAGGAAAATACCAGCGTCCAGAATTAACGACGTCATATATTTCAATCCGTCGGATATGGATCATCCGATCGGTTTTAACGTTCTCGAAGTTCCGAACCCATTATATAAACACCTTGTCGTATCTGACTTGATGGCAATTTTTACGAAGATTTGGGCGAATGTCTGGTCCGCGCGTATGGAATATATTTTGCAAAACTGCATATTGGCGCTTCTCGATACTCCAGGGACGACCCTTTTGGGCATCCCGAGGATTTTGGTTGATAAGAATTATCGCGAACGTATTGTCCGGAATATCAAAGACCCAGTTGTGCGTTCATTTTGGACGCACGAATACGAAACTTGGCGGGATCAATTTAGAAATGAGGCGATCGTCCCTATTCAAAACAAAGTCGGTCAATTTTTAAATACGCCTTTTGTCCGAAATATCGTCGGACAGCCAAAGAGCACTCTTAGCATTCAGGATGTTATGAATTCCGGCAAGATACTTTTGGTGAATGTTTCGAAGGGAAGGATGGGGGAAGACAATGCCGCACTATTGGGCGCTATGATTATCACGAAGCTGCAATTGGCGGCGATGGAACGCGTGCGGATTGCCGAAGAGGAGCGGAAAGATTTTTATCTTTATATCGACGAGTTTCAAAATTTCGCGACGGATTCATTTGCTTCGATTCTCTCGGAAGCAAGGAAATACCGGTTAAATTTAATTATCGCGCACCAGTATATCGGCCAGCTTGTTTCCGATACATCAACCAAAGTTAGGGACGCCATTTTTGGAAACGTCGGAACGATGCTGGTATTTAGAGTTGGCGCGGCGGACGCGGAGGCTTTGGAATCGGAGTTTGAACCGGAATTCGTCATTCAGGATATCTGTAATCTTCCGAATTACAACGTGTATCTTAAGCTTATGGTTAATGGCATCACCTCGCGGCCATTTTCCGCGACTACCTTGCCGCCAATGCGATGGGGAGAAACGGAGGATCACAGCGATAAAATCATAAAAGTTTCGAGAGAAAGATATGGAATGGATAGAAAAGAAGTTGAGTCAAAAATAGAAAAATGGGCATCTTCCTTATTTGAAAACGAGCCTGAAGACGAGGGGCCGAAAGCGAAATTTAAAACCAGATGTTGGATTTGCGGGAAGGAGGTCAATGTGCCGTTTATGCCGGATGATGTTAGGCCGATTTATTGCTCGGATGATCTTAAAAAAGTGGAGTCAGGGGAAATTTCGCCGGCCGCTAAGCGAAAACCTATCGGCGGCGGGGCGAGGGGAGGAGATAAATATTCTGATTCGCTTTCCAGTTTAGGAATAGAATTCGCCGGAAGCCAGCAAGAGCAAAAACCTTTCGCAGAAAGGAAAATTTTTCGCCCGCAAGTTCAAGAGGATGTGCGCCCAGCCATAAGTGTTTCGGCGCCTTCGCCCAAAGAGGGCCAATTTGTACTTCGGCAGGAAAAAGCGCCGTTTAAATCGATTTCTCTATCGGAGCTCAAATCCAGAAGTCATTTTGATCGGGAGAATATTAAAAAGGGCCCGGATTTGAAAGGGCTTCGTGAAGCTTTGCAGGATATAGTCAAAGGGGGTGATAAAGAAGGGGAAAAATAATATGGCGATTTTGATTATTTTTCTTGGACTCTTTGCCTTGCCGTTTTTTGCTGAGGCCTCTGTTATTATCAATGAGATCGCTTGGATGGGGACTTCAAATTCAGCACAGGACGAGTGGATTGAATTGTACTCCGCCTCGGGAGCAAATCTCGAAGGCTGGATTTTAAAAACGGCGGACGATGCTATGAATATTTCCCTATCTGGTACGATCCCCGCCGGGGGTTATTTTTTAATTGAGCGGACGGATGATAGCACTGTGCCTAACGTGTCGGCTGATTTAGTAACGCCTTTCGGCTCGGGGCTTTCGAATTCCGGCGAAGTTTTAATTTTGATAAACGCCTCGGGAAGCGAAGAAAACCGCGTTGATGCGTCTGGCGGATGGCCAGCTGGAAATAATGTGACAAAAGATACTATGCAGAAATCGGGAAATGACTGGATTACTGCTCCAGGAACTCCCAAAGCGCAAAACCCGGGAGGCGCAGTAACGCCGCCGCCTTCCGTCTCTCCGTCTCCGCCGCTCTCATCTAGCGGATCTAGCTCAACCTTTGACGAGAAGAAAATCTCTGCCGAAATTATCGCACATGAAACCGGGATAGCGGGAGCCGAGATTCTTTTCGAGGGAAAAGCCTTCGGTTTTGACGGGAAAGAAATAATCGCCCAGAGATATATTTGGAGTTTTGGCGATGGCGACTTCGCGAACGGGAGAAAGGTTTCGCACACATTTAAATTTCCGGGAATTTATCAAATTTCCTTGAATGTTCTTTCTGGGGAATTTAGCGCTTCGGCGTATGATTCGCTCGAGATTATGCCGTCGGAATTATCAATTTCCGAAGCAGGACCGGAGAAAGATTCCTGGATCGAAATTAAAAATAGGGGTCCCAAAAGGGTTGAGATAGCCGGATGGATAGTGGAAGCTTTTGGAAAAAATTTCGCGTTTCCTTCCGGGACATTTATGGCGGCGAATTCATTTTTGGTGTTGACGGAGGAAATAAGTGGGATAAACCTTCTTGACGCAGGGGAAATTTTACTAAAGTATCCATCGGGACAAGAAGCAGATTCGTTTTTATACAGCGGGAATTTAAGCAACGGGCAAAGTTTTACGCGAATCGGCGAGGATGTAAAAATCACGATTGCGACTCCGGGGAAAGAGGAGGGGAAGATAGCGCAGAGAGTTTTAATTCCAACTCCATTTACAAAAACCACTGAGACAATTTCTCAAAAAAATCCGGCGGAAGATATTTCAGTTGAAGCGGAAACAAAAATAGTGCCTGAGACGCAAACCGCTCAAGTTTCAAGCTCATTTTTTTCAAAAAACGGAATATATTGGGGCCTTTCCGCTCTTGGCCTTGGCCTAATAGCTGCGCTCGGATTTTTAGCGTCAAAGAGGATATAGCGAATAAGTTCTCTCGCGCATGCGGGAGATTGAGAAATTATTTTTGACTTTTTCGCGGGCGGCTTTGCCGAATTTTTTGGCTTGTTTCGGATTTTCTATAAATTTGTCGAGTGTACGCGCAAGCATGTCGTGATTTTCTGGTTGCACGAGAACTCCGGTTTTATCCGTCTCGATTATGTCGAAATTTCCACCGACAGCCGATGCGATAATCGGAAGCTCGGCTAATGAGGCTTCAAGCAGGGCGTATGCTAACCCCTCTTTTCTCGAAGGAAATACGAATACATCAAACGCCTTTAGATATTGGTGAGCTCCGGAGAGATCTTCCACGATTACAATTTTTTCGTGCGAAATTTCTTCTCTGTGAGGGCTTTCACCACCCGCGATAAGCGCTAAAGTTATGTGCGGATGCTTATCAAAAAGTGGGGCTATCGCTTTAAGCAAGATATCCCAGCCTTTGTTGCGAACCCATTCGCCGACTGTCCCAATGACGAATTCTTTTTCGCCGCCGAAAATTTTTTCCTGCGCCTCCCTTCTCTTTAAAAATTTAATCTCTTCTGCGTTTATGCCATTCTGGATTAGAGCAAGTTTTCTTTGAGGCGCGATTTTATAGCGGAGGGCCGAATTATAATCGAAAGTTGTTACGCAGATTATTTTATCGTAAAAGATAGATGATATTTTCGAGGCGAGCCTGATCAAAAATAAATGAAATTTGGGGCGAGATTCGTGAAACGCCCATCCGTGCGCGGTAAAAATCATTCGCAGCTTTTGCCCCGAGAGCTTATATAAAAATCCGGATACTCCGCAAACCACTCCGGCTTTCGAAGAGTTTACGTGAATAATGTCTGGTCTGATTTTCCAGAGCAAAGCGAGAACTTCGAAAAGACTTAAAATATCGCCGATCAAGTTTATTTTTCGTTCGAAATGCGGGATTTCTAGATATTTAAGGCCGCGGGATTCCACTTTTTCTTTAAGTGCGCCCTGCCCGCCGCTTGCGACAAAAACATCGCATTTATTTTTATCGAGCCCGGAGGCAAGGTCAAAGACATATTTTGCAGCACCTCCCCAATGCGATTTAGTGATAAAATAGACAATTTTCATTTTTTATTTCATAATTATACCATGACTATCGTTATTTTTTCCACCGCATATCTTCCGCTTCTAGGCGGGGCCGAGACGGCGATTAAAGGCATTACTGATAATATCGCCGGCACTCATTTTATAGTTTTAACTGCAAGATTCAAGAAAAGTCTTCCTGCGGCGGATAAGATGGGAAACGTTACGGTGTATAGGCTAGGCCTGGGCAGTTTTTTTGATAAATTTCTTTTGCCATTTGTTTCTTTTTTTAAATTTATATCCATCAAGAAAAATCTGGATAAGCCGATTTTATTTTGGGGAATGATGGCGTCTTACGGATCCATCGGCGCGTGGCTCTTAAAATTTTTCTATCCACGTATTCCGTTTTTGTTAACAATCCAGGAAGGAGATTCGGAGGCGCATATTAAACGTTCTCGATTCGGCCTCGTAAATATATTTTTTTGTTTGCTCGTTAGAAAAGCTGATCGCATTCAAGTCATCAGCAGCTATCTAAAGGATTTTGTGAGAAAAATGGGGGCCAAAGTTTCGATTGACGTGGTCCCGAATGGGGTGGAGCTACTGCAATTCAAAAATCAAAACGCAAAAGTCAAAAATGGGCATATTATAATTTCAATCTCGCGGCGCGTTTATAAAAACGGGCTTGATATTTTAGAAAAAGCGTTCGAAAGTGTGAAGAAAAAATTTCCAGATGCTGAACTTCGGATTTTAGATAAGACTCCATTTGATCAAATTCCGCAGGAATTGTGGAGGGCGGATATTTTTGTTCGCCCTTCCAGGTCCGAGGGTTTGGGCACGGCGTTTCTGGAAGCAATGGCCGCGGGTTTGCCTATTATCGCGACTTCCGTTGGCGGGATCAAGGATTTTTTAGTTAATGGAGAAACAGGGCTCGAAGTTAAAGTTGATGATCCGAAAGACTTGAACGAGAAAATCGAATTATTATTTACAAACAAAGCCTTGCGCGAAAAGTTGATCAAAAATGGCCTGAAATTGGTCGAAGAGAAATATCAGTTGTCGAAAATTGCCCGCGATATGGAAAAAATTTTTAAGGAATTATGCGCGTCTTGATTGCTACTGGAATTTATCCTCCCGATGTCGGAGGCCCCGCTAGCTACAGCGCTTTACTTGAAAAAGAATTTCCCAAGCGGGGGGTTCAGGTGAAAGTTTTGAGTTTTGGCTGGTTTCTCGCGTATCCGAAAGTACTGCGGCATTTTTTATACTTTCTTAAGGTAATTAAACTCGGGCGCGATTGCGATATTATCTACGCCCAGGATCCGGTCAGTGTCGGCTTGCCTGCGATTTTGGCTTCGAAATTTTTAGGGAAAAAATTCGCGATTAAAATTGTCGGCGATTACGCCTGGGAACAGGGAGTTCAAAGATTTGGGGTCAAGGAATTGCTTGATGAATTTTTGGATAAGAAATATGGATTTGCCGTTGAATTTCTTAAAAAGATTGAGAGATATGTCGCGAGAAATTCGAGCGCCGTGATTGTGCCAAGCAATTATTTAGCACAAGTTTTAGGGAAATGGGGGGTTAGCTTTTGGAAGATTAGTGTAATTTATAATACCGTTTCCGTGCCTGCCTCGCCGCGAAATAGAGCGAAAGAAAATATCCTCTTTTCCGCTGGGCGCGATGTGCCGTGGAAAGGATTTGAAATGCTTCGCAAGCTCGACATTCCCGGTGCCAAGATTATAACCGGGAGTTTCTCCAAAGAAAAATATGAGAAATTTCTTTCTTCATGCGCGATATTTCTTTTGAACACGGGCTATGAGGGATTTTCGCATCAAATTTTGGAGGCAATGTCGCTAGGTTTGCCGATAATCACAACTAATGCCGGCGGAAACAAAGAGATAGTCGAAAATGAAAAAAACGCGCTCGTGGTAGAATATAATAATAAAGAAGCATGGCGAGAAGCGATTATAATGCTTCTCAAAAATCCCAAGCTCCAAGAAACAATTTCCAAAGGGGCCAAAGAAACCGCCAAAAAATTTTTAGACATAGATATGATCGACAAGACAATAAAAATTTTAGAGGATATTATTTTGTGATGATATATCATAACAGTTAGATTTTATGAAAATCTTAATGTTCTCATCGGATCCAGAAAATCCTCGACTGAAAAGATACGCCGAGGTTTTAGGGAGACTCGAAATTATTGATTTATCGAGAGAGCTGGGAAGATTTGCGCGGTTTTGGAAGGGGTATAAAAAAGCGAAAGCGATTTTGTCGCGCGAGAAATTCGATTTGATCACCGCTCAGGAGATCGAGCATTCGTTTATTGCCTGGCTACTTTCAAATAAATTTAATACCCCGTGGCAGATGCAGATCCATACTGATATTTTCAGCCCTTATTTTGTTCGACACTCGGTGTCGAACATGGTGAGAGTTTTTCTCGCGGAATTTTTGATTCCAAGAGCAAGTTGCATTCGAGTTGTGTCAGAAAGGATAAAAAATTCGATAACTAGGAGGCTTAGCCACCAAGTGGTGGCTAAGCCTCCTCTGGTCGTACTGCCTATTTATGCGGAAATTAAAAAAGAAGGCGGAATAAATTTGCGTGAAAAATATCCGGGCTATGATTTATATATTTTAATGGTCGCGCGGCTTTCTCGCGAGAAAAATATCAAGCTCGCGTTGAAAACTATGAGCGAAGTTATTAGAGAAATTAAGACGGTTTTGGTCATCGTTGGAGATGGACCGGAGCGCAAAGACATCGAATTAGAAATTAGAAATTTGAAATTAGGGAATTCTGTCAAATTAGAGGGCTGGCAGGAGAATCTTTCTGGATATTACGCAAGCGCGGATATTTTGCTTATAACTTCAAATTATGAAGGATACGGGCTTTCGGCGGTTGAGGCTTTATCGTCTGGATTGCCTGTTATAATGACCGATGTCGGAGTTGCGGGCGAGATTATTAAAAACGGAATAAATGGATTGATTGCGCCCGTTGGCAGCAGTTACATTCTCTCCGGGGAGATTCTCAAATTTTTGAAAGATTCAAATTTAAGATTAAAATTGAAAGAGGGGGCAGAAAATACTAAACTCCCGTATAATTCTTTCGAAGATTATCGCGATAAATTAGTTGATTCCTGGCTAACATGCAAAAAGTAGCGTACATTCTTCCGTCATACGACGAAGATACAGACACTCATCTATATTACAATTATGAGCTTATTCGCTACGCCGCGGTCAAGATGGACATTTTTGTCGTGATAGAAAAGGCTCGTGGAAATGTGAATCTCAACGCGCCTTTCGAGATCCAGAAAAGAGAAAAGGGACTTTTGCGTTTTTTAGAGATGTATTTAATATTAAAAAAACTCAAGAAACAAGGTTACAATAATTTCTACGTCCACTATTCTTATTACGGGGCGCTTGCGGCTATCCTTGCCGGCGGAAAAGTTTTTTATTGGTCCAGAGGCATGCTTTGGCTATTCCGTCGCGGATTTTTTGAGGAGAGAGTTTTGAGATACATAATGAAGCGCGTAACTTTAGTGACTGGTCCGGAAATGCTCGCAAGAGAATATGTAAAATATTACGGCGTTAAAAAATATATTGTTCTGTCGAATTGGATAAATGTAGAAAGGTTCCGACCGAAGGAGGATAAAACTTCGACTAAGCGCTGGTTTGCCATCGAGCCAGACGCGAAGATAGTTCTTTTCGCGCACCATCTTTCCGAAAGAAAGGGCGCTGACCTTATCGCGAGAATCGCGGCCGGAATCGATTATCCGAAACTCGTTTTTTTTGTGATTGGAGACGGACCGTATCGAGCAAAGCTTGAGGAAGAAGCAAAGAATCTGCCTTTAAGAATTTTCGGAGGAGTGCCGAATAAAGATATGGCCCCTTATTATCAGGCGGCGAATGTATTTTTGATGCCCTCTCGCGAAGAAGGCTCGCCGCACGTTATACTGGACGCGCTTTCCGCGGGGACTCCATTTGTCGCGTCTGACGTCGGAGGAATCAAGGAAATCGTTCCCCAGGATTTTTATGAGTTTCTATGCGAGCCGGAGGACGTTGAATGTTTTGGCCGCGGAATTACAAAATTACTTTCGGACCAAGAACTTTCAGCAAATCTCGCACGGGAAGGCTTGGAATTTGTAAAAAAATTTGACAGGAATATCGGCGTCGAGGAATTCATAAATCTTTTTAAATGACGGCAAATTCTCGGAGAATTCTTTTTGTAATTCTGGTTTTTGCGTTTTTGGTGCGCGTCGCAGGAATCGGCTATGGTCTTCCGCTTTGGCTCATCGCTGACGAGCCGCCATTTACGCTAGGCGCGCTTAAAATGATTGAACTCAAAACCGTTATTCCCCGCTTTCACGTGGAAGAATTTCGCTCTATTTTATATTACCCCACGTATATTTCTTATTTTCTTCTCCCCGCATTCTCCGGGATTCTTGCCATCAAGTACTTATCTTTCGATGGAGATCGTCTCTCATTCATAAATTATATAGGATCGGATCTTTCTGATTTTTTCCTGGCAGCGCGATTTTTAAATATTCTCTTGGCTGTTTTCTCAATTTATTTGATCTACGGGGTCTCGAGGAATATTTTTAATGATGAATGGTCGGGCCTCGCTGCGTCTTTTTTACTTTCAACAAGCCTTCTTCACATAATGCTCTCAATCGCGGCAAGGCAATGGATGCCCATCTCGTTGATTTTACTCCTCGTTTTATATTTTCTGACGCATCCATCGATGTCTTTTAAAAAGCGATATTTTCTCTCTATTTTAATTTCTGGAATCGGGATTGGCATAAGCGCGATTTCTTCTGTGGCGTTGTTTCTTGTCGGCTTTTATTTTCTGCTGTTTGAGGAGAAAAAACTTTCAGAGTTATTTCGCGAGAAATTTATATATTTTTTGGGAATAATGTTTGTCGCGCTTGCTTTAGTGCCGCTCGCGATTTACCCGGCAAGCATTGGCTTTGGAGGGAAGATATCTTTATTTGGAGAAAAATCGCTGTTCGGATTGCTTGCGAGCCCATTTAAATTTTTGTCGCCGCTTTTGTTCGCTGAGCCGATATTGGCTTTGATGTCCATCTTTGGCTTGCTTTTTGCCTTTCTTAAAAATAGAAAAATATTCTGGCTCTTCTCGCTATTTATTATCGCGTATTCAATGTTGTTTTATCTTTTATTCAGATTCGAGGATAGATTTCTCACGCCCCTGATCCCTATGATCGCTATCTTGGCCGGATTTGGTTTTATGCGATTATTTTCGCGCTGGCGCGTTTTTATCATTGTGCTTATTTTGCCGCTAGTTTTTTCTTTACGGCTGGGTTATCTGGTATATAAGAATGATTCCAGAGAAAATATGAGAGTTTGGATTGAAACAAATTTAAAAGAAGGATCGAAGATAATCGTGCGCGCGCGGCTTATGCGCCTTGCCGCGAATGCCCAGGCAATTCAAGAAAAGGAGATGATAGCGCCGGATTCTTTAAGGCAGATTGACCGCTCTGAATTATTTTTCGGGAAAAGTCCGATTTATCCTTCTTTTCACGCTTTGAATATTTCTGACCTGCCTGCGCAGGCAGGTTTGGATAAACCGATTCTAAAAAACGGTTATGAGTTTATTGCTCTGTCGGGCGGCGAAAGGCTAGAGGGAATTTTGATGGATAACAAGCCGATTATTTCATTCGGCGAAGATTCCCAATTCTCTATTACCGATTCGCATTTGGGAGGTAGCCCATTTGAACTATTTGAAACAAAAGAGCTTGGACCGAGCGTTTCACTATATAACCTCAAATAATGAAAATCACGGTAATTATCCCGACATATAACGAAGCCCAAACCATCGAAAGGCTTCTTCGTGACGTGAGAGGCGAATTTTCCGGGATTCCAAATCACGAATTTAAGATTTTAGTAGTTGACGCGAATTCGCCGGATGGTACTGGAGACATAATAAAAGAAGCCAAGAAAAAGTATCCGGAGATAGAGTTGTTGACGGAAAAGAGACGGCGCGGGTTGGGGTCGGCATATATTGCTGGAATGAATTACGCCCGATCGAACCTGGGAGCCGAGGCGATTATAGAGTTCGACGGAGATTACCAGCACGACCCCAAAGATATAAAAAAACTCGTGGTAGAGCTTGACCGCGGGCACGATTACGTGATCGGTTCGCGCTATGTCCGCGGCGGAAGCATTCCGGAGGAGTGGTCGGCGAGACAAAAAATTTTATCGAAATATGGAAGCTGGTTTATAAAAAAAACATTGAGTCTGCCGACGTTTGACAACACATCAGGACTCAAACTTTCTAGAGTTGCCGGATTTTATGATAGATTGCCGCTTGATGAAGACAAAATTCTGTCGCGCTATCACGCGTATAAGATTCATCTTTTATGCGAGATGCTTAGGCTTGGAGCAAAAACAAAAGAAGTCCCGATAAAATTTTTGGAGAGAAGGGGAGGAAGTTCGAAAAGTACTGCCCGAGATATCCTAGAATCACTAAAGGTTGTCGCGATCTTAAAGTTGCGAGAAATATTTGGGAGATGAAGATTTACTATGTCGCAAACGCGAGAATGCCCTCCGAAAAGGCTCACGGCATACAGCTCGCTAAAATGTGTGAGGCCTTTTTGCTTCGAGGCGCGGATCTGGAGCTTGTTCTGCCGCGCCGCGGGGAAGGAAGATCGCTCAAGGATTTCTACGGGCTTCAAGTTGAAATTCCGGTCCGGCGCCTCCCAGTTTTAAATTTCGGCTTTATTTTAAGCTCCTTTTCTTTTATGATTTCGAGTTATTTTTATCTTAGAAGAAAAAAAGACGCGATCATATACACAATAGACATGGATAACTTCTCGTTTGTTTTTCTACGTTTTTTGGGTTTGCCGTATTTCTCGGAGATTCACGGCGCAAAAAAGAAAGCTTTTTTCTGGGAAGTATTTTTGAAAAAGATTTCGGGCTCCATTGTAATAAATAACAATATTAAGAAAAGCTTGATGGGGACATTCGGGCTTGCTTCCAAAAAAATAATGGTTAAACCGAATGGTATTGATCTCGAAATGTTTTCAGGCACGATTACGAAAGAGGAAGCAAGAAAAAAATTAGATTTGCCGCCCGATAAAAAAATAGCAATATATGTTGGGCGCGAGGTTTCGTGGAAGGGGATGGGGATACTCCTAGAGGCTCAAAAGTTCCTCACGGACGAGACTATCTATATAATTAGCGACCGGCCTTATCAAGAAATCCCATATTGGCTTCGAGCGGCCGATCTTTGCATAGTTATCGGTACGAAGAAAAACGAGTATTCTTATCTACACACTTCACCTATGAAACTTTTTGAATATATGGCATCTGGCCGGCCAATTTTGGCCGCGGATACTCCCGCTAATCGCGAAATTGTCTCTGAAAATGAGGCATACTTCTATGAGCCGGATAATCCCAAAGATCTAGCGGATAAAATAAGCAAAATAATGACAAATCTCCTCGATTCGAAGTTAAAAGTAGATAATGCCCGCGCGAAAGTCGAAAATTATACGTGGTCAAAACGAGCAAAAGAAATTTTAGAGTTTATGAAAAAGATATGACTGATTTTTGGGCGCAGAAAATTTGGGCGATAAATGGATTTGTCAGGGAAAATATTCTCGGCGATAAGAAGGCGCTCGATGTCGGATGCGGGCCGAGGAAGCTCCCGGGAGCGACGGGGATGGATATCGCTAAATTTCCCGGAGTTGATGTTGTGCACGACGCGAATAAAACGCCTTGGCCGATTGAAGATAATTCATTCGATATAGTATTGTTCAATCAGTCGCTAGAGCATATAGAAGACGTTTCCAGCGCGCTGGAGGAAGCAAGGCGCGTTTTGAAAGTTAGGGGCAGACTCGTCATCCAGGTTCCATATTTCCGTTCCGTAGACGCGTTTGCCGCGACGCATACGCATTTCTTTTCAACGCGAGCGCTCGACACTATCCCGGATCTAAGTCTAAATTTTAAGGTTCTAGGCTTTTGGTGCGGTTGGCCGCATAAATCTAAAAACCTTCTGCGGCAGTTTTTTAAGAATTTTATTCATCGTTTCCCGGATTTTTATGATAAGTATTTATCAATATTAATTCCAGTAGAATGTCTCACTTGGGAATTAGAAAAAAGAAATTAATAACAGTTGCTGTATCCGGAGGCTTTGACCCGATTCATATCGGCCACGTCCGGCTTTTCGGGCATGCGAAAAAACTAGGAGACTGGCTTATCATTATTCTCAACAATGATAACTGGCTTATGAAAAAGAAGGGTCACGTTTTTATGCCCGAGAAGGAACGGAAGGAAATTATCGAAGCGATCCGAGGAGTAGACGGCGTATTTATAACCAAGCATCCGAAAAACCCTAAGGACATGAGCATATGCCGGGAACTTAAAATTTTACGCCCCGACATTTTTGGCAACGGAGGGGATAGAACGAGCCGCAATATCCCCGAATATAAACTCTGCAAAAAATTGGGCATTGAGATGAAATTTGGGCTGGGGCACGGAGGGAAAGTCCAATCCTCCTCGTGGCTTATCGGCAAGATTGCGAGTAATAAAAAATGAGGATTGGGATAATTTTGCACCCGTACGGCGAAGACAAGCCAGCAGGATTAGGACGCGCTATTTTTGAAATTACACGTTCTATTTTTGACTTGGAAGCTCGGCTTCCAAGTGGAAGCCGAGCTTCCAGAAACGAATATCTTATCATTTTGCGCAGGAAGCCCAAGACGCTCCCGGAATTTCCAGGAAACAATTGGCGAATAAAAATCGCCGATCATAAATATTTATGGCTCGACAGAGCGCTTTTCGGAGAA
>Ga0209343_10002425_pt1 | contig 24103 bp, 22 predicted proteins | sample RifCSPlowO2_02_FD_184026 | JGI IMG/M metagenome (GOLD analysis project Ga0209343, IMG submission 184026) | Groundwater microbial communities from Rifle, Colorado - Rifle CSP2_plank lowO2_0.2 (SPAdes) (version 2) | ecosystem: Environmental > Aquatic > Deep subsurface > Groundwater | place... | reverse complement strand
AGACTTGTTCCCGATTAAAGATTCCTATGTTGCCTATCTAAAACGAGATAAAACTGCACTAGAGCGAAACCCTGCAACCTCTGCCCGACTTTCTGGACGCTTGTACGAAATGGGACTTGATAAGATTTTTGCTCGTTGTTCAGAACCAAAAGAAACAAATCGGCAAATTGGTCCGCTTTTCAAACGCTGGCTTAACAAAAAAGCGTTAGGAATTCAACCGGTAAAACTTGATGAATTTTTGAAAGCGAAAGGAAACGCCGTTTTAGATGCCAGCGATGCGGAAATGATGAAGTTTGCCCGCGAACATCTGAACTACAAACACAATAAGGGGCTGGACTTTATCGGTCGCTTTAATGGAAAGTATGTAATCGGTGAGGCAAAATTTTTAACCGATTTTGGTGGACACCAAAATGCACAATTCAACGATGCTATTGCGACAGTAAAAGCAAAAGGTGTGAAAGCAATAACTGTCGCAATTCTTGATGGCGTTCTTTACATTGAGGGTAAGAATAAAATGTACAAGGACATTACAGGCAAACTCAAGAAAGAAAACATTATGAGTGCGCTTGTTTTGCGCGAATTTCTCTACCAAATATAGATGTTATGTTTATCACTTATGACAATAAAAAACATGAGAAAGATATTCTCGAAAAAACTTCGAGAGCAGAATTAAAAACTGTATCGGGTAAGGGAGCAAAAAATAAGCTCATTCACGCCGATAATCTTTCCACTCTCAAAACTCTACTTGATGATTATTCAGGCAAGGTTGATTTAATTTATATTGACCCTCCATTTGCCACCAACGGACATTTCAAAATAAGTGAGGATCGCGCAAACACAATCAGTAGCAGTAATGGAGATGCGATTGCGTACAGCGATACTTTGGTCGGAGCAGAGTTTTTGGAGTTTTTGCGCGAGAGATTGATTTTGCTACGAGAATTGATGTCAGATCGTGGTTCAATTTATTTGCATATTGATTACAAAATCGGACATTATGTAAAACTCATAATGGACGAAGTTTTTGGAATAAAAAATTTTAGAAATGATATTACGCGAGTTAAGTGCAACCCTAAAAATTTTCAACGGAAAGCATACGGAAATACTAAAGATTTAATCCTTTTTTATTCCAAAGCAGAAAATCCTACATGGAATGACCCAAAATCGCCTTATTCTGATGACGATATAGAGCGTTTATTCAAAAAAACTGATAAAGACAGTAGAAAGTATACAACCATTCCTCTCCATGCCCCTGGCGAGACTGTAAATGGCAATACTGGCAAAGAATGGCGTGGGGTAACTCCGCCAAAAGGAAGACACTGGCGGAGCGACCCAGCCATTCTGGAAGAATGGGATAAGCAAGGGCTTATCGAGTGGTCTTCAAATGGTGTGCCTAGGAAAAAGATTTTTGTTGATGAGAGAGACGGAAAAAAAATGCAAGATATTTGGGAATTCAAAGACCCTCAATATCCAGATTATCCTACAGAAAAAAATCTTGACTTGCTGAAGTTTATAGTAGGAGCTTCCTCAAATGAGGGCGACCTAGTCCTTGATTGTTTTTGCGGTTCAGGAACTACACTTGTTGCGGCGCAAGAATTAAATCGTAATTGGATTGGAATTGATAAGTCAGAGCCAGCAATAAAGGTTGTCCAAAAAAAGTTAAATGCTATGCCGAGCAGTTTGTTTTCAAAAATTGAGTACGAGTTGCTAAAGCAAGATGAATTATGAAGATAAAATCTCTACAAATTTCAAACATAATAAGTTTTGCCCATGTTGATGATATTGCTAATGCACCTAAAGTTACTTTTGATAAAAATCTCAATATTGTAATAGGTCAAAATGGTGCTGGAAAATCAACAGCCCTAGAGATAATAAACTTCGTTTTTAGACGGGTGCTTTTTATTCCTTATAGCAGAAATCGTGATTTATACACGCAGAGAACAACCATAGACACAAATCAGAAAAAACAGATTTTAGCAAAAATCAACGACATCCAGTATTACAGAGGTTTTCGTCTTGATAAAAATTATGACTTTGAGAGTAAACCACAGTTGATTCGTGTAGTTGTTGAATTGGACGATATTGATCGCGCAAATATTCAGCACCTAAAAGATAACAGAGATAAATTATCCCCAGCAGTCGGACTTTATTCTGCAGAGCAAATGTTTGCTGATGGTACGACTCAAAATGAATATCAGTTGGATATTACCCTAGACAGTGCGAATAAAACTTACACTATCCAAACCAATCAAGATACAGGATATACATACCTCAGTGCATACAATTTATACAAAGAAATAATCGAAATATATAACGAAGAAAACCCTGATGCTCAAATTAATAACCTTGCAGAATCTTTTTCCTTGATAGGTGGTTATAGAAACTATAATTCTTACGCCACTCACGTTTCTCTTGGTGGTGGCAATACGGCACCTAAACAAATCCAAAGTATCCGATTGACTGAATACTCCAAGAGTGCAAGTTCGGCGGAAACCAGTGAGCCATCCATTTTCAGCTTGGTTAGATTGCGAATGGCCGGTGAATGCCAAAATTTAATTATCACAAACAAAAATCAGAAAGAATGCGAAGAAGCGGCCAATGAACTCAGCTTTATAAAATCAATAAATGAAAAAATTGAAATTGTAAATCTGAAAGTAGAAATAAAACTTATAGATGTCTCGAGTTGGAATTTCGCTTTTTCGTTTATTGATACAAAACGAAATAAGATAATCACCGATATAAACTCTTTGAGTGCAGGGCAGAAAGCAATAACTCACTTAGTTTTTGAGGCGTATGGTCGAGGTGACTTAAAGGGCGGACTTGTGATCATTGATGAGCCAGAAATTCACTTACATTACCAATTTCAGAATGAATATTTGCGAGTAATAGATAAATTGAATGCTCAACAAGGATGTCAATATATTTTAGTTACTCACTCTGAATCGCTTATAAATTCTGAAACCATCAATAGTGTCATCCGATTTTCGCTAGATAGTAGTGGATATACGAAAATCAATCAACCAACTATTACCACAAGTCAAAAGTGGCTAGTAAAAATACTTGACAATAAAAGGTCAACCCACGCATTTTTTGGTAGCAAAATATTACTAGTCGAAGGAGATTCAGATCGTTATTTCTTTCGTAGCATTATCGGCGAAATTGAGGAAAAGCACAAAAAAGGACTGGTTCAAGATATTACTATACTAGATATAAATGATAAGAAAAAAGATGCTGAATGGCGAACTTTGTTCGAGGCGTTCGGGCTTAAAACTTTTTTTGTAACCGATTTAGATTACGCTTTTAAGTTTTACCCGACCGAAACAGCAACTAAAATCAACACTTTGCAACTAGCTAATCAATTTCTCACAAATCACACTGATGTCATTACAAAAATTGACGCAGAATATCCAAGTGGTACTTTCATCTTGAAAGAAGGCGACTTAGAAATTTATCTTGGAATACAGAAAGATTTATCCAATGTGATAAATTTTTGTAATAATATCAAAACATATCTTGCAAACGGAACGGATACCAAAGTTCAGGAGTTAAAGAGAATTATGGCACAAGTGACAGGTGAAAATGAAACGGATTTGTGGTGATTTTTAATAGCCCGCCAGAATTCCCCCAAAACAAAAAGAGGAGCAAATGGAAAAGGAGGGGTTTGGGGAGGAATTTTCCATTTGCTCCGCTGTTTTCTTTTGGCGAAATTCGGGACGGGCCTAAAACTAAGGATAAGTTTCAACATCTTTTAATCTCGGATATAAAATGGCATCTTTAATATCATCGCGACACAAACTCCAAGTGATAAATCTTTCTATTCCAAGACCAAAACCGGAGGTCGTTTTATAATCTGGTAGTTTTCGTAAATTTATATACCATTCATATGATTCTGATTTTATATTTTGTCGAGCCAATGAGTCCCTCATTTCTTGACAATTATCCTGTCTTTGACCACACCCGACTATTTCACCGCCAAAAGCATCTTTAATTATTGGTGGGAAAATGAGATCGGCATTAATCACTTTGTTTGAGTTTCTTGGATCTGGTTTTTGGTAAAAAGCCATTCTGTCGCGATCATAATTTTTAATCCAGAAAGGAGTATCGAAATTAAAAAGTTCGGCTAACTTTATTTCTCCTTCTGATAAAATATCACGTCCGAATTTAGTAAAATTAACTAAATTTTTATTACCACTTTCTACCAAAGCATTAACAGCTTCATCAAATGTAATTTCTGAAAACTTCTTTAACTCCGATACTTTATTAAGGATTGCTATAGTTTTTTCAAAATTCAAACTTATTCTTTCAAGAATATTTGGCATCAAAATTAATGCTTCCATCAAAATTTGAGTATATTTCTCAATGATTGGAATTAACTTTCCTATATCACCTTTAATTTCAGCCTCACAATTAAAAAACTGGTTCAGATGTCTTTTGTCTGGCTTCTCGCCACGCATTGATGGTAAGTAGCAATAAACCTTATCAATTCCATTTAACAATAATGGCTCAAATCCAAATTGAGAAGAATTAACTAAATTTGAGTCAAATTTACCAAATTTAACTGGGATTGCTTCCGAATCTGAACCAGGACTCATTGGAGATGAAATGCTGGGAGTAAGCATGAACAAATCGATATTTTTTGCCCCACATTCAACTTCAAAATAATAATCAGATACGGCCTTAGTATAGTGTCGTAAAGTTATAAGTGCCCGAAAATATCCGCTTCTCGTTAGGTCTAGATAATGAGTTTTTGGATCATATACTGGCAAAATAAAAGACTCCGTATTGATATCCTCGAATCTTAGGTCATCGTTTTTGATTTGATCGCGCAAATAATCTGGAATCATAATTCTAGTGCTCAATTATTCTAATTTTAGCATTATCAATAGTTGCGGAAATTTCCAAGCTTCCACCTATCGGCATTGTAGCAATTGGAGCTGTGTGTCCGAAATCAATATTAGCAATAATTGGAATATTTCGTAATTCTTTCTTTGTGCTAATAATTTTCTGCAATAATTCTTTTGTCATTTTCGTTTCTTTCTGAAAACGACCGATTAAAATTCCTTTGACTCCACTGAAATCTGATTGGTGAATCAGCGATTGTAGTTGTCGATCAAATAGCGGTGGATTTATTTCTGCATCTTCCTCGAGAATCAAAATTGCATCATCAAACCCTGGCCAGTATTGTGTCCCTTGTAATGCGTTTAGACATCTGACATGACCACCGACAACACGACCAACGGCATGACCTAGATTTAATATCCAATATCTATCATTCGTAATAAAATCTCTTTTCTTTTGGTCTATATACCATGGGTCATCGCTCCATTCCTTTGAAGGTAACAAATCAAAAGCAATTTCTTCCATACAACACTTTGCAAAATTTTCTAAGGAATATTCAAACCCGTATTTCATTCCCCAACTTGAAAAATGTGGACCTATATAGGTGATCATTCCAGTTTTGGCTGTGATAGCATTTGCCAGTGCCGTTACATCAGAAAAGCCACAAATGATTTTTGGATTTTGAGCGATTAATTCATAATCAATATATTGGAGTAACTGATTAGAATTGTACCCGCCGATGACGGTCAAGATCGCATCAACTGTTTTATCTGCGAACGCATCATGCAAATCTTCAATTCTTGACTCAACAGAAGAGGAGTTAAATTCATCTATTTCATCAATGTGTTTCCCAAAAGACAATTTAAACCCAATTTTTTCAAGTTGAGCAATTGCTTCTTTCTTACTGTCGTCTGATAACAATTTCAAACTTCTTACGGGTGCTATAACTCTTATATGTGCACCTTTTTCAATTTTCTTTGGTTTGATAATATTTTTGATGTCAGTCATATTTTTAAATTTAAGTTAATAATTCTAACGATTCTTTTATTTTTTTATCATCATCTGTCAAGTTCTTTTTCACTAGCAATTCATTTTCAAAAGCTTTTACAAATTCTGTAACAACACCTGCTACCCGATCAGTTGATTCAGGAAATTCCCTTTTTTCAAAATTTGAAACAATTTGAGACAAATCTTCAATGTTTATTCCTGATTTTGCTCGAAAATAGCTTAACGATCTAACATACTGCTTTAAAATTCTATTTCGATTATTTTGCCCAAATGGTCGCAGTCCTTCACGGTATAATACCGCACTCGTTATTATCGCATCTTCAAATTTTCTTCTAATAGTTTCATTCTCCACATTTAACCCCATTACAGGCGTGCAGTCTTGAACATGATCCAATCCATACAGTTGCTTCAAAATAGTGGTCGAACCAAGCGCAATTTCTACGCCCAACTGTTTTTGAGCATCTTCAAGAAGAATAATATTTCCTATATCAGCAAACCCTTCTGCATTCGTATTTCGCAAAGCAATGTTAAAATTCCTGCCACGCACTCCTTCCATTCCTATATTGTGTCTATAATATTCTGGTTTTCTGCTATCTATCTCCAAGTTGTTTTCTCCGTAGTGCTGTTTACAAGCATCAATCAAATCCGTGTCAGCCGAACTAATCCGAATTAATAAGTTTTCCGGAGAAATAGCTAATCGTTTTTCGAAAAAATTAAAAGTTTCATCACATGCTTCATCTAATCTTTCGGGTGGGGTTATTACTCCAATACTGGGAAAATATGAGCCCCAATTTGGAAAATAATCATCATCTAGTAATTTATCTGCGTTCCTTGTTCTGAGACAATTTTGACGCATAAAAATCCCTGGTGCAGGAACATTATTTTCACATAGATAAGGCTTAAAAACGCTAATATGAGAGCCAATAAACCTAACGGTTGGATCTACTACTCCCGAACTAATTTGAACAGGCGGCTCTTCTCTATAGCCAAGCAAAGAATAATAACCCTTAAAGTCAGCAACTAGCGATTCAACACGCTCTTTTGCTACTTCTGGCGAAAACTTCTCTTTGCCGTAAACATTACTCTCAGCTTCGTTTTTCGGCTCTTGCTCATTTTTATCAAAATTTGGTTTAAAAGCTTCAGACATATTATTCGAATTTACATGTTATCAACATTAGAAATTTGTTTTTTCTAAAAAGATGTGAGATTAGTCCGCCTATTGTTTCTAGTATAAACCTAGGAGTCTCCATAATCAACGGGTTTCCGAAATATTTAGTTTCTAAACATGTTATTTTTCTACCAGATTCTTTACTAACTTCTTTAAATATATTTTCTATTTTAGATATTTCATAAAACTTTTCAGTGTCGAGCTTATAACCAGGAATAAACTTAAGTAATTTTAATAATCTCGCTTTCAATATTGGTCCTGAATAAAAATTCGGCATCCCAACTGCAACAATTCCTGGTTTATTACATAAACGAATCATTTCTTTAATGATCGATTTTATATCATCCAATTCATAATGTTCAATTATGCCAATATTCCAAACAAAATCAAAATTGTTATTTTTGAACGGCATTGAAAATATATTTCCTTCAACGAAATTTATATTTTCAACTCCGAATTTATTGGCGATATGCTTCGCATATTCTAAGGCGACAGGAGAAATATCTAAAAGCGTTTTATCAAATTTTTTATTTAATAATAATGTAGCTTTACCGGATCCGCTTCCCGCTTCGAGTATTGTGTTTAAGCTATCTGCAAGCATTATTTCATTTACACTATTTGTTAATTCATTATAATAACTTTCCCACCAAAACGATGAAAATTTTTGATCACTATTTTTCTCCAATTCAGCCGAAAATACTTTGCTCCAATTAGCGTTTTCGTGCTCAATTATTTTTTTCAAGTCGTCCTTCATATGTTTTCCAATAATTCAACTTCTAATTCCTTCAGAAAAACTTTTAAAAAACTGACTCTTTTTTTAACAATATTTTTCGCTGTTTTGGTATGTAATCTACTTTGAACCACTAGTAATCTTGTAAAAAATAAATCCAGGGCATACTTATTGTCATCTGGCTTTCTTTTTTTGCAAAACGGATCTGAAACATCATAAAACGTCTTATTCATTATTCCAGCTGAAGAAAAAGTTCTCATTATAGATACAGCTCCAGTAGCTTCAAGACTATCTGCATCTTGTAAAATTTTCCCTTCTAAAAAGCTTGGTTTTAATCCCTTCGTGAACGAACACAGACTTATAGATTCATAAACTTTTTCTATTTTATCCTCAGGAAAGGATTCAATATTTTTTAATATTCTTTTTGCAAATTCTGCACTTTCTTTCGAGCTACGTAATCTTTTGTGATGATTTTTAGGATAGCTAATAACGTCATGGAACACTGCAGATGGAACAATGATATCAAAGTCCGCTTTTTCTGCCGTCGCAATTTTTTCTGATATAGCAAGGACTCTTAAAGCATGATGAATGTCATGCGAAGGGTCATCTTTAGGCATTTTCTCTTTTGCAATACCAATTAGCTGTTCTTTAAGTAATTTGTTCATATTTTTATTTAATCAAATCATCAACGCCCACGCCAAATGCCTTCGCAACCCTTTTAAGCGTATCTAATGTCGGGTTTTTGTTTTCTCCCGATTCCATTTTAATAAGCATATTATTGGCGACATCCGCCAATCTCGCTAACTTCTCTTGCGAAAGCCCTTTGGCTTCTCACAATTTCTTTATGTTGTTTGCTAAATTTTGGCTTGTTGACATATCATCAGTAAAAGATTAACATTATAGTAGAGTCTCCATTTATCTATTACTATTATGATGTTACGCCAAAATTTCAAATAAATCAAATCGACTAACGGCTTTTTTGTGTTGCCCGCCAGAATTCCCCCAAAACAAAAAGAGGAGCAAATGGAAAAGGAGGGGTTTGGGGAGGAATTTTCCATTTGCTCCGCTTTTTGTTTTGGCGAAATTCGGGCGAGATTTTTGTAAAAAATGTAATTTACTTACTGCTATAACCTGCTCCACTCTATAATTGTGGCACGCCTTCGTATAAACTAAACAAAGTCCAGTCTAGGCCGATTTAACTTTGGCATAAATTATATTATAACAAAAAATCATCCCGGAGTATTTCGGAACGATTTTTGTTAAACAACTGAATATTTATTATTGTCCTTTGCATTGTCGGCAAATACTCTGAGCTTCGGCCGGAACATAACTGCATGACGGAACAGAACTAAACACGCCACAATCAATGGTCGGTATAACACCGGCCGGCGGAGCCGTTACTCCTTCCGGCATTCCTGACGGCTTAAAACTAGAAACACATTCCTGAACTAATTTCTGAACATCGCTTTCTCCCTTTAATTCGCCCGTTCTCATTTTTTCTCCGATATTACCCAGTTTAGATTCAATACAACTACGCATTTCCGGCGGCGCCTTTTCCAGTCCTTGCTGCATTCTTTGTTGAAGCGCGCCTTCAGCGCTAACTGCGCAATTCTGAATTATACTTCCGACTTCCGGCCCGATTTCCGCGTTTTCACCACTTTCAATCTTATCAATAACATCTCCACCAATTTTTTCTTTAATACAATCTTTCATTTCCGAAGGCATTTTTTCCAAGCCTTCTTTAATTCTTTTAAGGCCTTCTTGTTTCATGGAATTAAAACACTTTCTCAACACATCGCCTTTTTCCGGACTTGGCGCTTCACCGGACTGAATTTTAGCCAATCCTTCCTCACCTAATTCATTTTTCAGACAGCTCATAGTTTCAGGCGTTGCCTGTTGCAGACCTTGTTGAAGTTTCGCCTGCATTTGAGGGAGAATTTTATCAAAACATCCTTTCATAATATCGCCCATTTCCTGTCCCGGCGTAAAATTGCCACTTTCAATTTCACTAATTATTCCTTCGCCTAAATTATCTTTCAAGCATTGGATTGCTTCCGATGGCATCTGACTCAATCCCGCGCGCAATCTTCCCATTCCTTCCTCCATTTCTTTCAGTTTGTCCTGCGGAATTAAATCGTGCTCCTTGGCAAACGCAAAACATTCCTTTTGATTTTCTTTTTTATTGCAAAAGGCGTCGCAAGATTCTTTTGACCTGCAGTTGCCCGGCCCTTTGCCACCGGTTTTCCTCACCATCGCGGCTTCTTCTTTGTTTACAAAGCCGGCTTTCTCCGCAAAATTAATGCATTCAACAGCATGGTCGGTATTATCGCAATATACTTGGCACTCCGCCTTGGTCTTGCATTGACCGGGAGTTTCACCGCTTTTAATAAAAGGCAAAACTTTTTCGGCCTGCGCGGCTTCTTCTGGAGTTATAAATCCGGCTTTTTTTGAAAAAGCAAAACACTCATCAACGTGTTGAGAATCTTTACAATAATTATCGCAAGAAACTTTGTCTTTACAGCCGCCCGGCAATACCGCACCCTGCCTTATGGCATTTGCCACTTTTTTAGCCTCGGCCAATTGTTCACCTTTCACAAAATTATGCTTTTCCGCAAAGGCAACGCATTCGTTTATGTGGGAAATGTCATTGCAAAATGTCTCACAAGATTTTTGATCTTTGCATGCGCCCGGCCCCTCGCCCTTCAAAACATCGGCGAATTCTTTGGCGCGAGTCGCTTCTTCTTTGGAAATAAGATTGTTTTTCTCGCCGAAATCAGCGCAAACAGCATAATTTTCCTGCTTGGAGCAATAATTTTTACAGCCCGCTTCATTCTGACAATTACCTAAGTCAACAATGGGATATCTTATAGAGGTTTCCTGAATAAATTCGTCGGCACTTTTTTTGGGCGGAGTTTCATTGCCAAGTGTTAGATAAAAAGCGTCAAGAATAGCAGCACCGGCAGTAGTCGCTTCCTTGATAATTTTCATTTTATGAAGACCTGCCCCCAATTCAATGCCTCCGCCGACTTTATGCCAGCCGAAAGATCCCTTTGCCCCTTCCGAAGGAATATTGACTTCGGGAAAAATGCCATATTTTTTGTCGTCAAATTCAACGATAATCCGCCTCATGCCCCTCGGCTGAAATTTATCAACATAATCGCGAATCCAGACATTATATTTACCGCTTTGAGGAACCGAAAAATTATAAGTTAAATATTCTCCGCCAGATGCTAAATACCAATCACCGCTGCCAAAATATGGCGGCCTCCAGGAAGGCTTGGTTTCCTTCATATTAACTGCGGGGCGCTGACTAACAGGATAAATAAAACTTGAAGTTTCATTTTCTGCTTCAATCCAGATGCTTTCAGCTTGAGCATTGACTGGCAGAGATTCAAAAACAAAATAAAATCCGAAAAGAATTATAATTGCCAAAATTAAAAATAAATATTTTTTCATATTTTTATTCAAATGGGTTAGTATATCCGCTCTTATACGGATTTAAATCCTTTTGGAAAGGATTCGTGTCCGGCAATTTTTCAGCCGGGTTTTGCTGGACCTTATCAAAAATTTCACCGCCTAAGGCCGATGATTCCGCCGGCGCTGTTACTTTTTCTCCGGCCTTTTGCCCGGAAGGCGGAGTTGTTACGGGTTTTTTAATAATCAGCCAGTATATGGTCGCCGCGGCGACAACAACTATTACCGCGATTATAATTATTTTTTTCATATTTTAATTATAGCATAAGTTTTATTGTTTTTGGTAAGGTCGTCCAACCATTGGATGTGGATAACTTGTCTTTGATTTTCTACTTTCATTATATTGTAATTGAAGTATAGAAAGCAAATCAAGGTATATGTTAACAAAACGCCAAAAAGAGGTCTTAGACTTCGTGAAAAATTATTCACAAAAGAAAGGATACGCGCCTTCTTTTGAAGAAATCAGAAAACGACTTAAGCTCGTTTCTATTTCCAAAATCGCTCCCTATTCTTAATTCCGAACAAGTTACTTCTGGTGCTGGGGGAGGGACTTGAACCCTCACGAGATTGCTCTCAATAGATTTTGAATCTATCGTGTATGCCATTCCACCACCCCAGCCTAATAAAAATTAAATAATATTTTTTAAGTTACGCAAAGATGACAGGAGTTAATCGCGCGTCATTTTGCTAATTGCTTTTTTCTATAAGCATAATAACAAAACAAAAATTCCACGTAAAGGTAATTTTTTAGCGTTTTAAATTCTATTTATTATTTTTTATGCTTTTCCTTTGTTGGATCGTTCCAGCTTGCCCATTTGCATTTTGGATATTTAGAACAGCCAAAAAATATTCTGTTGCGCTTTGTTTTGCGACGTATTACATCTCCTTCTTTTTTTTCTCCGCAATCTGGGCATTTTATTCCTACTTTATCTAATATTGGTTCGCCCCATTTGCACTGCGGGAAATTAGAGCAGGAAATAAAATATCCAAAACGTCCCATTTTTTTAACTATATCGCTTTTACATTCCGGACATTTTCTGTTGGAAATAAGTTCAGGTTTTAAGAATTCTTCTTTTTTAAGACTATTGGTTTTTTCTTTTAAGTTTTTTTCAAAAGGCATATAAAATTCGCTGATTATTTTTACCCATTTTTCTTTGCCTTGGGCAATTTTATCTAAATCCTTTTCCATTTTAGCTGTAAAATCGTAATCAACTATATTAGCAAAGTGTTTTGTTAAAAGAAGATTAACAGCTTCGCCTAATTTAGTTGGCACAAGTCGTTTACTTTCATCTCGTTCCACATATCGTCTGTTTATTATAGTGTCGAGCGTAGGCACATAAGTAGAAGGTCTTCCAATTCCAAGTTCTTTTAATTTTTTAATTAAAGAAGCATCGTTAAATCGAGCAGGCGGTTCTGTAAAATGTTGTTCTGGTAAAATTTTATCTAAATCAAGTTTTTCTTTTTTTGAAACAGACGGTAAAATCGTTTCTTCTAATTTTACAGGATAAACGCGCAAAAAGCCGTCAAATTTTATTTGAGATCCGTTTACTCGAAATAAGTAGTTATTATAATCGCTATTAGCTTGTATTTCAATTTTAGTTTTATCAAATATAGCAGAACTCATTTGAGACGCGAGAGCTCGTTTGTAAATTAAATCGTATAATTTTTTCTGATCTTTATCTAATATTTCTCCGCGATTGGCAAATGAAGTTGGCCTTATAGCTTCGTGCGCTTCTTGAGCGTCTTTTCCTTTAGCCTTATATTGAGTTGTGTTTAAATATTTTTCACTGTATTCCTTTTTTATAAAATTCGCTGCTTCATCAAGCGCTTGTTTTGAAAGGTTTGGCGAATCAGTGCGCATATAAGTTATATTGCCTGTTTCATATAATTTTTGAGCGACCATCATAGCGCGTTTAGGAGACATTCCTAATAGATTATAAGCGCTTCGCTGTAGAGTATCTGTTATAAATGGTGGCAAAGGATGTTTTTTTTGTTCTTTTTTTTCAATACTTTTTATTTCGTAAACAGATTTTTCTAAAATAGCAACAATTTCGCGCGCTTCATTCTCTGTTTTAATATCCATTTTATCTAATTTTTTATCTCCAATTTTAATAAGTCTTGCTTTTAATTTTTCATTTTTTGATTCTTGCTTTTCATAGCTATTCGCGGCGTATTTTTTAATTTTTAATTCTGCAAAAATTTCCCAAAATTCCTGCGATATGAATTTATTACGCTTGTTTTCTAGTTCCACAATAAGTCGCAAAGCAACTGATTGCACTCTTCCAGCGGAAATACCGCGTAAAATTTTTTTCCATAACAAAGGAGAAAGCTTATATCCGACTAATCGGTCTAATATTCGGCGAGCTTGTTGCGCGTTAACTAAATTCATATCAATTTCGCGAGGATTATCCATTGCTTTATCAATAGCGTTTTTAGTAATTTCATGAAAAACAATTCTTTTGGGATTATTTAATTTAAGCGCGTTAGCAATATGAAACGCTATTGCTTCTCCTTCGCGGTCTTCATCAGTAGCAAGTATAACTTCTTTTTCTTTTAATGCGTATTCCTTTAATATGTTTAATTTTGGTCGCGCTTTTGGCGAAATAATATATGTAGGCTTAAAATCATTATCTATATCAACGCCTAATTCTTTTTTTGGCAAATCCCTGATATGCCCAAAAGAAGAAAGCACAACATGCTTTCCATTTAAAAATTTTGTAATTGTTTTAGCTTTAGTAGGCGATTCAACTATAATAAGAGACATATTATTATAAAGTTTAACAAATAATGTAGCTTCCGTTTATATTTTTAATAATTTTTTTTAATTCTAAATCAGTAATTATTATCGCTAGTTCGTTAATTGGCATTTTTGATTTTTCAATTAACTCATCTAAGGAGCAGTTATTTATTTTTAATATTCTTACGATAACTTGTTCCTTTTGAGAAAGCAAGTTTTTTTGTTTTTGCTTGTTTTTAAAGGAAAACAAATTATCAAGTTTTAATAATTCTAAAATATCTTCAGCTTTTTCCGCTAAATGAGCGATTCGTTTTTTAATTAAATAGTGAGGTAAAGCGCTATTAGCTGAAAATATTGATCCAGGAACAGCAAAAACTTTTCGTTTTTCATCAGATGTTAAACGAGCTGTTATCATTGCTCCGCTTTTTATTGGAGCGTCAGCAACTAATGTTGCAAGAGACAATCCGCTTACAATGCGATTGCGTTTAATAAAATCATATTTTCTGGCTAAGTGTTTTTCTTTATATTCGCTAAAAATTAAACCTCCTGTTTTAATAATATTATGCATTAGTAAAACATTTTGTTGCGGATATACAAATCTATCTTCCATTGAACTGCCTAAAACAGCGATAGTTTTCCCTCCTGTTTCAATAGCGCCTTGGTGCGCGAAAGTGTCAATGCCAAGCGCCATTCCTGATACAATAGTTATTCCAGCTTGCGCAAGTTCATTAGAAATTTTTTTTACAACTTCTTTTCCATACTCGCTTGCTCGCCTTGTGCCAACTATAGCAACTGTTGGCGCTTCAAGCGCGCGCAAAGAGCCTAAGTAATATAAAATCTTTGGTTTATTTTTAATACTCGCCAATAACTTTGGATATTTTTTACTATTTAACTTTAGCTCTTTAATTTCCATTGATAATAGTATATCATAAAATTAATATGTCCATAGAAACTTTAATTTTAGATTATTTAGAACATATTGAATTAGCAAGAGGTGTTTCGCCTAAAACGCTTGATAATTACAATCGGTATTTAGCTCGTTTTAATAATTGGGCTAAAAATGCGGGCGCAAAAGAAGCAAAAGATATTAATCAAGAATTAGTGCAAAAATTTAGGCTTTACATTAACAGGCAAAAAACTTATAAAAACGAATCTTTGAAAAAGAAAACACAGAATTATTATATTATTGCTTTGCGTGGATTTTTAAAATACTTAGCTAAGCGCGGTATTGACACTCTAAGCGCGGAGCGTGTAGAATTGAGCAAAGAAGAAGGCAGGCAAGTTGATTTTTTAGAAAAAGAAGAACTAAATAGATTACTTGATGCGCCTAATGTAAGTAAAAAAAATGGCGCGCGCGATAAAGCCATACTTGAAGTTTTATACAGCACTGGCATGCGTGTTTCTGAAATATGCTCTTTAAAAAAAGACAGTATTAATTTAGATAGAGGAGAATTCGCTATTCGCGGAAAAGGCGGAAAAGTGCGAGTGGTTTTTTTAGACAACAAAGCAAAGGACGCCATTAAAGATTATATTAAAGATTCTGATATACAAAACGAAAAATTATTTTCATTAACGCCTCGTTCAATTGAATATTTAGTAGAAAAATATGCTCGTATCGCTGGAATTGTAAAAAGAGTAAGTCCGCATACTTTGCGGCATTCTTTAGCAACAGAGCTTTTGCAAAATGGAGCTGACTTGCGTTCGGTGCAGGAAATTTTAGGGCACTCAAATATTTCAACAACGCAGATATATACCCATGTAACAAATCCTCGCTTAAAAGAAGTGCATACTAAGTTTCATAGGAGATAAATTTCAATTTGAAAATTAATTAAAATATGGGCTCGTAGCTCAGCTGGTAGAGCGTTTGGCTGGCAGTCAAAATGTCGCAGGTTCGAATCCTGTCGAGTCCACCATATTGAATTAGTCGCCTCGCTCGGGGGCTTCGCCCCTTGCTTCGGCGGGCAGTTTTGCGAGCAAATCAAAGGGCTTTTTGAAATCTATTTCCAGCTATCCCGCCGCCTGCATCGTTAGAGGCAGAAGCCAAGCAAAAAAGTTTTCTTTTCCTTTTAGAAGAAAAAATACGGCGCGCGCAAATCAGAAATGCAGAGAAAACTTTTTTGCTGGACAACGAGCGTTAGCGAGCGGTAGCGAGGCGGAGCGTCAAAATTCGCAGTCCGGATTTTCTTTGTTCTTTTAAATAAACCCAATAGAATAGAAAGGAGGAAAAATGTTAACAAAAAAACAAATACTAAGTGGGATGGGGAGAAGCCAAAATGTCGGCTTTTATGAGCCGGATTTTAATAGCAATATTAAAATTTCAGAAAAGAAGTTTACAATTAGGCTCAAGCTAGTTTATGTTGAGTTGTTGAAGAATCCAGATGTTGTGATACAAAAGAGATAAAATTTTCTGTTGCATTTGTGTCCCTCAATAATCATGCGTCAATTTATAAAAAAATGTTGAAAAAAGAAAGTTTTTACCATATTTCAACTGGAGGAGGAGCAATGCTTGAATTTTTAGCTGGAAATGATATGCCAGGAATAAAAGCGCTTGAAGCGCATTCTTAAAAAAATACTTGCCTTTAAAAACAAAAAATGATATTATTGTTTTAAAAATGCATAAAGAAATTAAAAAATCTGATGAAAAACTTAAGATTTTAATTGTTGACGATGACGAGGCTTCAACTAATCTTTTAAAAGGAGTTTTTAAGTCAAGCGGTTTTGATGTTAAAGCTGCTTTTGACGGATTAGAAGGTTTTGATATGGCAACTAAATTTTTGCCTGATGTTATTATTACAGGTATTGTAATGCCAAGAATGAGCGGATTTGAAATGATAAAGAATTTAAAAGGCATAATTTCCACAGCGAAAATTCCAGTAATTATTTTTTCTCATTTAGGCAGGCAAGAAGATAAAGAAGAAGCGCAGAAACTTGGAGTCCGGGATTTTTTAGTTAGAGGAATGATAACTCCTGGAGATATAACAAAAAAAGCGCTTTCTTATATAACTCGCGGTAAAGTTTATTATTTGAGATTTGACACTCAAGACGAATCAGCTCGAGAATTAGGAAAAGATTTTAATTTTCCGCCAATGTTTGAGTGCGCTCAAAATGAACGAATGTTTATAAAATTAGAGCCAGATGAAAAAAAGGGATTTACGCCAACATTTAAAGCAAGTTTTGTTTGCGTAAAAAATTAATGAATTTGTTTGCAATTAATATGCTGAAAGAATGGAGAGTAAGTAAAAACAAAGCGGAAAACATAGTTGATAAACTGCTTTTAAATCGCAACATAGATTATAAAGATGAAAAAGCGCGCGAGCGTTTTTTTAATCCAAGTTATGAGCGCGACTCCTATAATCCTTTTTTAATGAAAGGAATGAAAAAAGCAGTTGAGCGAATTAAACAAGCTATTAAAAACAATGAAAAAATAGGTATTTTTGGAGATTATGATGTAGATGGAATTTGTTCAAGTTTTATTATTTATGATTTTTTTGGAAAAGTAGGATTGGAAAAATATATTTATTTGCCGGACAGACAAAAAGAAGGATATGGTTTAAATTTAAACGCTCTTAAGTATTTTAAAGATAAAGGAGTAAAGCTTGTTATAACAACTGATTGCGGATCTTCTAATTATGAAGAGGTAAAACAGGCTAATAAAGATGGTTTTGATGTTATTATCACTGACCATCACGAAGTTCTGAAAAAAAAGCCAGAAGCGCTTGCTATTCTTAATCCAAAGCAAAAAGATTGCAAATATCCAATGCGCGATTTGTCAGGAACAGGGGTCGTTTTTAAATTAGCGCAGGCTTTGCGCAAGAAAATTAAACATAAAAATATATCCGATGCTTGGGAAAAACGGCTTTTGGATTTAGTTGGATTTGCGACAATAACAGATCAAATGCCTATTTTAGATGAGAATAGAATGCTTGTTTATTATGGTTTAAAAGTAATTAGAAAAACTCACCGCATAGGACTTCATTATTTAATTAAAGTTTCTCGCGTTAAAAAAGAGAGTATAGATACTTATGATTTATTATTCGCTTTAGGACCAAGAATAAATACAGCTGGTCGCATTGAACATGCGTCTCTTGCTTTTAGTTTATTTGAGACAAGCGTGCATAAAGATGCTTTTGATATAGCAAAAGAACTTGATAAAACTAATCAACGCAGGCAATCTATAGTAGAGAAGAATATGCGGTCCATAAAAAAACGTTTGGAAAATAAAAAATTAGGCGATATAATATTTGAAATTGATAAAGAATGGAAACCAGGAGTGCTTGGACTACTTGCTTCAAAAGTTCAGGAAGATTACGGATTGCCAACCTTTATTTGTTACGAAGATCAAGATAAAATTAAATGTTCAGCAAGAACAGGACATAATTTTGATTCTGTTTCTGCTATTAAAAAAGCTGAAAAGTATATGATTTCTTGGGGTGGACATAAGCCAGCAGCTGGTTTTACAACTAAAATAGAATTTTTATCTTTTATAGAAAAAATTTTTATTAAAGAAGCTAAAAAATTAAAGACAGGGGATTTAGGGCCTGTAATTAATATTGACGCGGAAATTGAGCCAAAAGATATAACTATGGATTTTTGGGATATATTGCAAAAATTTAGTCCTTACGGCCAAAAAAATCCAGAGCCAATTTTTGTTATAAGAAATTTAGAAATTAAAAGCGCTCGCAAAGTAGGCAATGGCGAAAAGCATTTTAAATTAGAATTGCAGAAAAATAACATAGTTTTAAAGGCAATATTTTTTAATGGAACTAAAGATAATAATTTAGTTGATAGTCATAAAGTTGACATTGCTTTTAAGATATGTTTAAATGAATGGCGTGGATTTAAAAATTTGGAATTAAATATATTAGATGCGAGGAATTCTAAATAAATTTATTGCGTTATAAACACTCGCTACATTGTTTTACTAAATTTCTTTAACTTAATAAAATATTATTTTTATATGTCATCGCATACATTTGCAATTATAAAGACCGGAGGCAAACAATATAAAGTTGAGCAAGGTCATAATATTAAAATTGAAAAACTTGAAGCTAAACAAGGCGATGAGGTTGTTTTTGATAATGTATTGTTACTGCATAAAGAAAACGATTTAAAAATAGGTGCTCCGCTTGTTGCTGACGCTAAAGTAATAGGAAAGGTTTTACAGCAATTTAAAGGAGAAAAGCAGATAATATTTAAGTATAAGCCAAAAAAAAGGTATAAAAAGAAAAATGGGCACAGGCAGAATTATACGCTTGTAAAAATAAGTCAAATATAAGTAAGCTTATTTCTAAAATAATGTTTTATTTTATTATACAAATAATTGTTAACGCGTTTGCAATTTATTTAGCGGATTCATTTATTAAAGGAGTGGAATTTTCCGGAGATATATGGATATTATTAATAGCCGGGCTTGTATTGGGAATACTTAATTTTGTATTAAAACCGATATTAAAAGTTATTTCAGCGCCTTTAATAATCTTGACATTGGGTATATTTACAATTATAATAAATATATTCATTTTATGGTTGTTACAAATAATACTTCCAGAGCTTAGTATTGTAGGATTTTGGGCTTACATTTGGGTTATTATAATAGTAAGCGTTCTTAATTTTATTACGCACGGTTTAAATAGGAAAAAGTAAATTTTGAGCTTTTTTAATTTAATTTTATTATGGAAGTTTATATAACTATAGCGCAAGTCATAGTTTCTATTATTTTAATTATTTCTATATTAATGCAAAAACAAGGCACGGGTATGTCTGGGTTTTTAGGCGGATCAGGGGAAAATTATTATTCTAGGCGAGGCACTGAGAAAATTTTGTTTTTTGCGACTATTATATTAATAATTTTATTTTTAGGATTAGGAGTTGCTAATATTATTGTATGATAAAAAAGTATAAATGGAACAGATTTTTAAGAGAACGCCAATATCATTGGATGGTAGAATGGACTGAAAAACTTCCAAAAAGAGAATATAAAATTTTTTTAATTTTAGGAGCTTTATTTTTAGTATCTTTTATTTATTTAGCGTTTATTTCTTATTTTTCTAATACAATCAAAATTCCAGCTCCAGGAGGAATGTATACAGAAGGATTAGTAGGGAGCCCTCATTTTATTAATCCTATTTTAGCCCCAGCTAATGAAGTAGATAGGTATTTGTCAAAATTGATTTATCCATCGCTTTTAGAATACAATATTTTAGGAGAAGAAGTTCCTTATTTAGCTAAAGATTATAAAGTTGATAATCAGGGAAAAGAATATACTTTTTTTCTTGATGAAAACGCGGTATGGGAAGACGGCTCTAAAATAACAGCGCAAGATGTTGTTTTTACAATAAAAAGAATAAAAGATCCAGTTTTTTCAAGTCCTTTGTTTAGAATTTGGGATGGAGTTAAAGTAGAAGTTATTGATGATAAAACAGTTCGTTTTATCTTGGAAAGTCCTTATGCTTTTTTTCTGCAAAATGCTACTTTAGGAATTATGCCTTCTCATATTTGGGAAAACATAGCTCCTGAAAGTTTTGCTTTAAGCGAGTACAATTTAAAACCAGTTGGAGCAGGGCCTTATAGGTTTAAAAGTTTAAAGCAAGACGATGATAATAATATTATAAATATTAGTTTAGAAGCAAATGCTAATTTTTTTAAAAAATCTCCTTTTATACAAAAAATTTCGTTTAAATTTTATAAATCTCAAAAAGAAGCGATAAACGCTTTAAAAAATAAAGATATTAACGGACTTGATTCTTTTCCGCCTTATGAAATTAATTCTATAAAATCATCTAAGTATAATGTTTATAATTTTAGTTTGCCTCGATATTTCGCGCTTTTTATAAATTCTAATAAAAATACTGATTTAAAAAATAAAAGCGTGCGAGAATCTTTGGCGCGAAGCATCAATAAAGAAGAATTGATCAAAGAAATATTAAATAATCAAGCTGAAAAAGTGGAATCCCCTATTTCAAAATCGCTTATCAAATACTATGTTTCTGATATAACTAGATATGATTATGATGTTGACAAGGCTAAAAAGATACTCTCTGAAAATGGTTTTAATAAAGAGAATCCATTAAAAATCGTTTTAACTACTATAGATGATCCATTATTAAATCAAATTTCTGAAAAAATTAAAGATTTTTGGGAAAAAGCCGGAATAAAAGCAGAAGTAAAATTAATTGAATTATCTCGTTTGCGAGAAGACATTATTAGATATAGAGATTACGAAATATTTTTATTTGGGCAGGCTTTTCAATTGCAGGCAGATCCATTTTCTCTTTGGCATTCATCGCAAATAAGCTACCCAGGGCTTAATTTAACTAATTATACAAATAAAAAAATTGACAATATTTTAACTAAACTGCGAGAAACATTTAATATTGCGGAGCAAAAAGAATTATTTAAAGAATTTCAGCAAATAATATCTGAAGATATACCAGCTATATTTTTATTTTCGCCTTATAATACTTTAGTAGTTGATAATAAAATAAAAAACATACAAACAGGAACAATTTCTCTTCTAGAGGATCGTTTAAATCAAATAACTAATTGGTATATAAACACAGAACGAAAATCAAAAAACTAATCAGATCTAAATAAAAGCTTAAATTTTAAAAACCATTTTTGACATTTATGTTTTGGATTTTGTAATTTTATAGTTTAAAGAAAAAAAATAATATGAAAAATAATGATAATTATAATACGGCAAATGTTAACAAAGTTAAAGAAGTAAAATTAATAAATCCTGAACCTCGCGTGAGAATTATTCCATTAGGAGGATTAGAAGAAGTGGGTCGTAATTGCACAATAATTGAATATTACGAGCCTGAAACAAAAAAACGCGATATTATTATAATTGATTTAGGACTGCAGTTTCCAGAAGAAGCAATGATGGGAATAGATTTTGTTATTCCTAATACTTATTATTTGCAAAATAAAATTAAAGATATTAAAGGTATTATAATTACTCACGGACATTATGACCATATTGGAGCGATTCCTTATTTAATGGATAAATTAGGCAATCCGCCAATATTTGCCGGAGCTTTAGCTAGAAGCATTATATTAAAAAGACAAGATGATTTTCCTAACGCGCAAAAACCAAAAATAAAAATAATGAATTCAGGAGAAAAAATAGATTTGGGAGTATTTAATATTGAATTTGTTCATGTTAATCACAATATTCCAGATAGTTTTTCTTTATATATAAAAACTCCAACAGGAACAATATATCATTCAGGCGATTTTAAATTTGACAGGAACCCAGCAATGGAAGCCCCAGCTGATATTGGCAGAATAGCGAATATTGGAAAGGAAGGCGTAGATGTTTTAATGTCTGATTCAACAAGTGTTAATGAAAAAGGGCAGGCAATACCAGAAGAAAGCGTAAAACAAGAATTAGAAAAAATATTTGATCAATATCGCGATTATCGTATTATTATAGGAACTATTTCTTCAAATATTGGCAGAATGGCACAGATTTTAGAGATATCAGAGAAAATGGGGCGCTTTGTCGCGGTAGAAGGTTACAGTATGAAAAGTAATGTTTTAATTACCAAAGAATTAGGTTATTTAAAATTAGACGCTAAAACGCTAATATCTTCTAAAAAAGCAACAACCCTTTCTCCTAGTAAAGTAACAATTATGTGCACTGGGGCACAAGGCGAGGATAGGGCGGCTTTAATGCGCATTGCTCAAAAAGAACATAAATTTTTAGAGCTTACAAATAAAGACGTTGTGTTGTTTTCTTCATCTGTTATCCCGGGAAATGAACGCACAGTTCAAACAGTTCATGATTTGCTTGCAAGGCAAGCAGGAAAAGTTATAAATTATAGAATGATGGGAATTCATTCTGGAGGACACGCAAGAGCAGAAGACGCTAAAATGCTTATTAGTTTAATAAAACCTAAATATTTAATACCTATTCACGGAAATTATTTTATGTTAAAAGCGCATACTGAAATTGGTCAAGAATTAGGAATGAAACCAGAGCGTACTTTTGCGCTTGATAATGGAAATATTTTTAATTTAAGTAAAAAAGATATCTGGATTTCTAAGAAAAAAGTGCCTACTAATTATATAATGGTAGATGGATTGGGAGTTGGCGATGTAGGAGAAATAGTGCTTCGCGACAGGCAAAAAATGGCTGAAGAAGGAATGTTCACGATTATTATTTTAATTGATTCTCAAACTGGAAAAGTAAAAGAGCCGATTGATATTATTTCGCGAGGTTTTATTTATATGAATGATAGACGCGATTTAGTTAATGAAGCGCGGGATAAAATTAAGGAAATAGTAATGCATACTGCTTCACAAGAGCCATTTAACGCTTCTTATGTTCGCGATGAATTGCGAGAAGAATTAGGTGAATTTTTATACAAAAAAACTCACAGAAGACCTTTAATATTACCAGTGGTAATGAAAATTTAATTACTTTAATAAAATATTGACTTAACTTTTTGTTTTTGTTTAATATGCTAATAATCAATTATGTTTTACGAGATTACAACAATAATAAATCCAGAACTTGATGAAAAAGCTGTTTTAACGATATTAGAAAAATTAGAAAGCGATATTAAATTCGCTAAACTTAAAATTGAAAAAAAAGTTGATCCTTTCCAACGAAGTTTCATTTATCCAATAAAAAAACATATAAAGGGCTATTTTAGCACTTTTTATTGCGCTATAGAAAAAAATTATAATATAAATATTATTAATAAATCAATAAAAGATGAAATAAATATTTTACGAAGTATTATTATAAAAATAAATAAAATTCCAGAAATAAAACCTATAAAAGAAAAAAATTCTAAATTTTCTAAAACAGAATTTATTACGCGGAAAAAAAACAGTAATACTATTCGCGGTTTTGTTAAAAAATCTTTTGAGAGTGTTAAATATAATAAAGAAAAAGAAGCAAGTAAAACTCCTATTGAAGAAATGGATAAAAAATTAGACCAGATATTAGATGATAGCGTTAAAATGTAGAATATAGAAATTTAAAATTATGAAAAAAGATTGTTTAATTTGTAAAAATAATATACAAGAAATAGACTATAAAGATAAGCGATTATTGCGTAAGTTTATTACTGCGCAAGCAAAAATAGCTAATCGCAAAAGAACTGGCGCTTGCGCTTGGCATCAAAGAAAATTAGCG
>Ga0209343_10002424_pt1 | contig 24104 bp, 16 predicted proteins | sample RifCSPlowO2_02_FD_184026 | JGI IMG/M metagenome (GOLD analysis project Ga0209343, IMG submission 184026) | Groundwater microbial communities from Rifle, Colorado - Rifle CSP2_plank lowO2_0.2 (SPAdes) (version 2) | ecosystem: Environmental > Aquatic > Deep subsurface > Groundwater | place... | reverse complement strand
GCGCCGGCAGCCCACTAAGCCCCGACAAATGGGACCGCGCGGCTGACCAAGGCTGCTTTTGTTCCCCCGCCGCTGTGGGGCTAATCTGAGGGTGGAGTCCTGTCAGGAGTTACACGATGCCAACCATTCTGCGCGCCCTGCAAGGCGACATCACGGCTCTGGCGGTTGAGGCCATAGTCAACGCGGCGAACGCCTCGTTGCTCGGCGGAGGTGGCGTCGACGGCGCCATTCATCGCGCCGCCGGCCCGCAGTTGCTGGAGGCCTGTCGCGGCCTGGGCGGCTGCCAGACCGGCGATGCCAAGCTGACCCAGGGTTACCTGTTGCCCGCCCACTATGTCATCCACACGGTCGGGCCGGTCTGGCACGGTGGCACCCAGGGGGAAGCCGAACTGCTGGCCTGCTGTTACCGCCGCTCGATCGAGCTCGCCACTGCCCAGGGCATCCGCAGCCTGGCCTTCCCCTGCATCAGCACGGGTATTTACGGCTACCCGCCTGAACGCGCGGCGCAGGTCGCGGTGAGCACGGTGCGGGAGGCGCTGCAGCGCTTCGGCCATCTGGATGAGGTGATCTTCTGCTGTTTCTCGGCCCACGACCTGCGGCTTTACCAGCGCCTGCTCGACGCTGCGCCTGCTGCTCCTACTCAGCGCTGACAGCTTCGCCCTAGAGCAGAGCTTTCACGCCAAGCCTATGGCAAGATTCGCCCCTGCTGCTTTGCCCCCGCTTTCCCGGATGCTTTAACAGGCCGTTGAAAAACTACCTGCGTTGCCCCTCCCGATAAAAGAAAGGGGCGTTAAAAACAGGCTCGGAATGCTCATTTACAATACGTAAACTGCGCTTCCTCGCCTGTTTTTGCCTTGTCTCGGCTGCCTCGCCTACGTTTTTTCAACGGCCTGTTAAGCCTGCGCCAGGCTCTCTCGGAGATTTACATGATTCGCCAGCCATCCCCTATCCCGCTGCTCGCCCTGATCGCAGTCGCCTGTTTCGCCATGCTCGGCGGCGCCTTGTTGCTGCAGCACCAGTTCGGTTGGGAGCCTTGCACCCTGTGTGTGCAGATCCGCCTATGGCTGCTCTGCGCCGGGGTGATCAGCCTGCTGATCCTGGCGGCCGAGGCGATCGGCCAACGCTGGTTGACCCTGCCGCTCTGGCCGTTGCTGCTGGCCGCGGGTGGCATGGCGCTGTACGACAATACTCATGTGGTGCTGATCGAGACCGGCGTGCTGGAAAGCTTTAGCTGCTCGCCCTTCCCCTTCTATGCCTTCTACCTGCCCCTGCATGACTACCTGCCCGGGGTGTTTATGAGCGCAGGCGTCTGTGGCGAGAACGACTACCGCATTCTCGGCCTGCCCTTTACCAGTTGGACCCTGCTCAGCGTCGCCCTGCTGTTCGGCTTGATGCTGCTCGGCGCCTGGCGCGCCCTGCGCCAAGGGCGCCAATAAAAAGGCTCTTCAGTTACGTGTTTAACCTTTGCAGAGTGGCTGCGTAGGATGGGTTGAGGAGCGCAGCGACGAAGCCCAACGGCGACGATTCGGGCGCAACCCTTGCTAATTGGTGCCTTGTTGGGCTTCGCGCAGCTCAGCCCAACCTACGATTCTGGCGGGCCGTGCACCAAAGGCGCCAATAAAAACCCAGGTAAATGCTATGGACCTGCTTGCCGCACAATCGAACCGCGCCATCCCACGTACGGTCTGGGCGCTGGGCTTCGTCAGCCTGTTTATGGATATGTCGTCGGAGTTGGTGCACAGCCTGCTCCCCTTGTTTCTGGTGGGAACCCTGGGCGTGAGCATGCTGACGGTCGGCCTGATCGAGGGCGCGGCAGAGGCCACCGCCTTGATCGTCAAGGTGTTCTCCGGGGCGCTCAGCGACTTTTTCGGGCGGCGCAAAGGGCTGTTGCTGCTCGGCTACGGTCTCGCGGCGCTGAGCAAACCCCTGTTTCCCCTCGCCACCTCGGCGGAGCTGGTGTTTAGCGCGCGCCTGCTGGACCGGATCGGCAAAGGCATTCGCGGGGCGCCGCGCGATGCGCTGGTCGCGGATGTGGCGCCGCCAGCCATCCGCGGCGCCTGTTTCGGCCTGCGTCAGTCGATGGATACGGTGGGCGCCTTTCTCGGGCCGATCCTGGCGATCCTGCTGATGCTGTGGTTCGCCCAGGATATTGCCCTGGTGCTGTGGTTTGCCGTGATCCCGGCGCTGCTGGCGGTCGGCCTGCTGCTGCTCGGGGTCAGAGAAGCGCCACAAGAAGGAGCGGCTCGGCCCTTTCGCGCGCCCATTCACCTCGGCTTACTCAAAGCGTTCTCGGGCGCTTACTGGTGGGTCGTGGGAATAGGCGCGGTCTTTACCCTGGCGCGCTTCAGCGAAGCCTTTCTGCTGCTGCGGGCGCAGCAACTGGGCTTTTCCGCCGCCTGGGTGCCCCTGGTGATGGTGGTAATGGCGGGGTTCTATATGCTGTCGGCCTACCCCGTGGGCAAATGGTCCGATCGCGTCAGCCGTAGCGCGGCGCTGAGCGTCGGCCTGCTGCTGTTGGTCCTGGCCGACCTGGTCTTGGCCTACGCCGCATCGGTGCCCCTGGTGCTGCTGGGCGTGGCCTTGTGGGGCCTGCATATGGGCTTTAGCCAGGGCATTCTGGCGGCGCTGGTGGCGGACAACACGCCCGCCGAGCTCAAGGGCACCGCCTTTGGCCTGTTCAACCTGGTCAGCGGCGTCGCGCTGTTGCTGGCCAGCGTGCTGGCCGGCTGGCTCTGGCAGCTTTACGGCGCCGCGACGACCTTCCATGCCGGCGCGGGCTTTGCCGCCCTGGCGTTACTGCTGCTAGTGGGCAGGCGGCGCTTCGCCTAAATCCTTAGTCTTGTTCCTGCAACTGCGCGCTTTGCCAACCGCCGCCCAGGGCGGCGATCAGCTGCACGCTGGCGGTCAGGCGGCTGCCCAGCAGGCTGAGGTTGGTCCTCTCGTTGCTTAGCGCGGTGGCCTGCACATTGACCACACTATTGAAGTCGACCGAGCCTGCGCGGTACTGGTTTTCGATCAGGCGCAGCGACTCACGGGCGGCGTCCAGGGCCTGCTGCTGCACCAGGGCCTCCTGTTCCAGCACGCGCAGCTGCACCAGGTAGTCCTCCACCTCGCGGAAGCTGTCCAACACGGCCTGGCGGTATTGCGCCACGGTCTGTTCGTAGACGGCTTCGCTGCGCGCAAGCTCGGCGCTGCGCGCGCCGCCATCGAACAGCGTCAGCGCCAGCTGCGGGCCGAGGGACCAGAAGCGGTTGGGCAACTCGATCCAGTCGGCGAAGCTGCTGCCGCGATAGCCGCCGCTGGCGGACAGCCTCAGGTCGGGGTACCAGGCCGCTTCGGCCACGCCAATCTGCGCGTTGGCGGCTATCACCCGGCGTTCGGCGGCGGCCACATCCGGGCGGCGTTCCAGCAGTTGCGAGGGCAGCGCCACCGGAATCTCGGGCAGCGCCGGCAATTGCTCGCGCACGGCGATACTCAGCTCGCTGGGCGGCACGCCGATCAGCACGGCAAGCGCGTGTTCCAACTGGGCGCGCTGCCATTTCAGGTCGATGGCCTGGGCCTGGGTGCTCTTCAGCTGGGTCAGGGCCTGGCTGACATCGGACTTCGGCACTATGCCGGCCTGGTACTGGTTCTCGGTGAGTTTCAGTGAGCGCGCATAGGCGGCCACTGTGGCGTCCAGCAGGCGCTGTTGATCGTCCAGCACCCGCAGCTGCAGGTAGTTCTGCACCAGCTCGGCTTGCAGGCTGAGCTTCAGCGCGGCCAGGTCGGCGGCACTGGCCTCGAAGCCGGCGTTGCTGGATTCCAGGGAGCGGCGCAGCTTGCCCCAGATATCCAGCTCCCAGGCGGCATTGAGGCTTAGGTCGTAGCTCTTGCCGATGTCTCCGGCCGTTTGCGTGGTGCTGGTACTGCTGCTGCCCTGGCTGCTGCGGCTGACGCCGGCACTGCTGGACAGGCTGGGGTAGAACGCCGCCCGGGCGCCGCGCACCAGGGCGCGGGCCTGGCGGTACTGCGCCGCACTGGCGGCCAGGTTCTGGTTGGAGATATTCAACCGCGCCACCAGGGCATTCAGCTCGCTGTCGCCATATAGCTGCCACCAGGCGCCACGCTCCAGGGCGTCGCCCGGCGCTGCCTGGGTCCAGCCTTCGATCTGCGTGAACTGCACCGGAGTCTGCAGCACGGGGCGCTGATAGTCAGGCCCCAGTGCGCAGGCGCTTAGGGCCAGACTCAAAGCCAGAAGCGTGGGTAAAGGGTAAGCGGCTAGGGCTTTCATAAGGCTTTGTACCAGTTGGGTGTTGCATAAAGACTGGGTAGGGTGCGCCGCGCGCACCAATGCAAAGGTCGATGCCCGGTGCGCGCGGCGCACCCTACGAAGTGCAATGGCCCGCGACCATAACCGCTCATAACGGGGTTTCCAGAGCAGCGTCGGTGCGCACGCCACGCCAGCGGTTGACCCGATGGCGCAGGCGGTCGAAATACAGGTAGATCACCGGGGTGGTATAGAGCGTCAGCAGCTGGCTGAGCACCAGGCCGCCGACTATGGTGATGCCCAGCGGCTGGCGCATTTCCGCGCCTTCGGCGCTGCTCAGCATCAGCGGCGCGGCGCCGAGAATGGCCGCCAGAGTGGTCATCATGATCGGGCGGAAACGCAGCAGGCAGGCGCGGCGGATCGACTCCTGCGGGCTCAGCTGCTGCTGGCGCTCCAGCTGCAGGGCCAGGTCGATCATCAGGATGGCGTTCTTCTTGACGATGCCGATCAACAGGAACAGGCCGAGCAGCGAGATCAGGCTGAATTCGATGCTCATCAGTTGCAGGGCGAGCAAGGCGCCGACGCCGGCCGAGGGCAAGGTGGAGAGGATGGTCAGCGGGTGGATATAGCTCTCGTACAGCACGCCGAGGACTATATACACCACCACCAGGGCCAGCAGGATCATCCACGGCTGGTTCTGCTGGGTCTGCTTGAACGCGCCGCCGGTGCCACCCATGACGCCCTGCACCGCGGTGGGCAGGTTAAGGCGCGCCACGGCGTCGTCGATCGCCTGGCTGGCCTGCTCCAGGCTGACCCCTTCGGCCAGGGCGAAGCCGATATTCTCCGCGGCGAACTGGCCCTGGTGGTGCACCCGGTCTTCCTCCGGGCTGCGCTCCCAGCGGGCGAAGCTGGACAAGGGCACCCGCGCGCCAGCGGCGGTGATCAGCTGAATCTGCTCGAGGGTTTCCGGGTACTGGGCGAACTGCGGGTTGATCTCCAGCACCACGCTGTACTGGTTGAGCGGCTGGTAGATGGTGGAAACCTGGCGTTGGCTAAAGGCGTTGTTCAGTACCGCGGTGATCATCGCCATATCCACGCCCAGGCGCTTGGCCGCATCGCGATCGACCTGCAGGCGAATCTGCTGGGTGCCCTCGACTTCCTTGACGTCGAGATCGGTCAGCTGCGGCAACTCGCGCAGCGCCTCGCGCACTTTCGGCAGCCAGATGCGCAGCTGCTCGAGGTCATCGGACAGCAGCATATATTCGGTCTCCGAGCTGCGCCCTTCGCGGCCGCCGACCTGCAGATCCTGATCGGGCATCAGAAACATGCGCCCGCCCGGCACGTGCGGCACGCTCTTGCGCAACCTATTGATCACCTCTTGGGAGCTGGCCTGGCGCTCGGTGATAGGCTTGAGCCGCACTAGCATAAAGGCGTTGCTGATACCGCCACCGCCGCCGATAAAACCGGCCACGCTATGCACCGCCGGGTCGGCCAGCACGGCGCGGCGGAAGGTTTCCATCTTCGGCTGCATGACCTGGAACGACAGGCCGTCGTCGCCACGGATCATGCCGATCAGCTGGCCGCTGTCCTGCTGCGGCAGGAAGGTCTTGGGCACGCTAACGAACAGAAAGACGTTCAGCGCTATGGTCGCCAGCAGGCTAAACAGCATCAGCAAAGAATGGCGCAGCGCCCAGTCCAGGCTGCGGCTATAAAACGCCAGCACCCGGCGTTGCAGACGCGCGCCCAGACGCCGCAACCCATTGTCCGGCTGTTGCAGCTCATCGGCCTCAAGCCAGCGCGCACAGAGCATCGGCGTCAGGCTCAGCGACACCAGCAGCGACACCACTATGGCCACCGCCAGGGTGATGGAGAACTCGCGGAACAGCCGCTCGACCAGGCCGCCCATAAACAGGATGGAGATAAACACCGCGACCAGCGACAGGTTCATCGCCAGCAGGGTGAAGCCCACTTCCCGCGCGCCCTTGAAGGCGGCGGCCATGGGCGTTTCACCGGCCTCGATATGCCGCGAGATGTTTTCCAGCACCACTATGGCGTCGTCCACCACCAGGCCGGTGGCGACGATCAGCGCCATCAGCGACAGGTTGTTGAGGGAAAAGTCCAGCAGGTACATCACCGCGAAGGTGCCGACCAAGGAGACCGGCACCGCCAGCGCCGGGATCAGCGCCGCGCGCCAGCGCCCGAGAAAGGCGAACACCACCAGGATCACCAGGGCCACGGCGATCAGCAGGGTGCGCTCGGCCTCGTGCAGGGTGGCGCGGATCACCGGCGAGCGGTCCATGGCCACCTGCAGCTCGATACTGGCCGGGATCACCGCTTGCAGGGCCGGCAATTGCTCGCGAATACCGGCGATGGTTTCCAGGATATTGGCCCCGGTCTGGCGGTTGATCACCAGCAGCACGGCCTGTTCGTCGTTATAGAAGCCGCTGTTGTAGCGGTCCTCCACGTCATCCGTGACCTTGGCCACATCGCCCAGGCGCACGGCGGCGCCGTCCTGGTAGCGGATAATCAGCGGCAGGTAGTCGGCGGCCTTGTCCAGCTGGTCGCTGGCCTGCACCTGCCAGTGCCGCTCGCCCTCTTCCACCGCGCCCTTGGGCCGCTTGGCGTTGGCGGCGCCGAGGGTCTGACGCACCTCGTCCAGGGCGATGCCGTACTGATCGAGCAGGCGCGGCTCCAGGGCCACGCGCACCGCCGGCAGCGAGCTGCCGCCTATCTGCACCTCGCCGACGCCGCTGACCTGGGACAGCTTCTGCGCCAGGATGGTGGCGGCCACGTCATACAGCTGGCCCTTGCTGAGCACCTTGGAGGTCAGCGACAGCACCATGATAGGTGCCTGGGCCGGGTTGACCTTGCGGTAGGTGGGCATGCTGCGCATACCGCTGGGCAGCAGCTCGCGCGAGGCATTGATGGCCGCCTGCACCTCGCGGGCGGCGGCGTTGATATCGCGGTCCAGCTCGAACTGCACCATGATCCGCGTGCTGCCCTGGCTGCTGCGGCTGTTCATCTGGCTGATGCCGGCGATGGTGCCGAGCGAGCGCTCCAGCGGCGTGGCCACACTCGACGCCATGATCTGCGGGCTGGCGCCGGGCAGGCTGGCCTGCACCGTGATGGTGGGGAAATCCATCTGCGGCAGCGGCGCCACCGGCAACAGGCCGAAGCTGACGCCGCCGAGCAGCAGAATCGCCAGGCTCAGCAGCAAGGTGGCCACCGGCCGGCGGATAAAGGGCGCGGACAGATTCACGCCGCAGCCCCTGTAGGAGCCAGCTTGCTGGCGATCATGGGCAATACAAGAGCATCGCCAGCAAGCTGGCTCCTACGAAAAGCCCTCATACCGCCACCCCCGCCGCGCTGCGCCCGGTCAGGCGCCGCGCCAGGCGATCGAAGTACAGGTAGATCACCGGGGTGGTAAACAGCGTCAGCACCTGGCTCAGCAGCAGGCCGCCGACCATCACCAGGCCCAGCGGCTGGCGCAACTCGGCGCCGGAGCCGGTGGCCAGCATCAGCGGAATGGCGCCGAACAGCGCGGCCAAGGTGGTCATCAGAATCGGCCGGAAACGCAGCAGCGCGGCCTGGTAGATGGCCGCCTCGGGCTGCATGCCCTGGTTGCGTTCGGCGTCCAGGGCGAAGTCGATCATCATGATCGCGTTCTTCTTGACTATGCCGATCAGCAGGATGATGCCGATGATGGCGATCAGGCCCAGGTCGTTGCCGCTGAGCAACAAGGCCAGCAGCGCGCCGACGCCGGCCGAGGGCAAGGTGGAGAGGATGGTGATGGGGTGGATATAGCTCTCGTAGAGCACCCCCAGCACTATGTACATGGTGACTATGGCCGCCAGGATCAGCAGCAAGGTGCTCGACAAGGACGCGCGGAACGCCTCGGCCGCGCCCTGGAACTGGCTCTGCACCCCGCCCGGCAGGCCGATATCCCGCTGCACCCGTTCGATCACCGCCACCGCTTCGCCCAGGGCCACGCCTTCGGCCAGGTTGAACGACAGGGTGGCGGCCGGGAATTGGCCGATATGGTTAGTCAGCAGGCTGGCGGCGCGCTCCTCGATGCGCGCCAGGCTCGACAGCGCCACCTGCTGGCCATCCGCGGCGGCGACATGGATCTGCCGCAGCGCCGCCGGACCGATGCTGCCGGCGTCCTGGCTTTCCAGCACCACGCGGTACTGGCTGGCCTGGGTGTAGATAGTGGAAATCTGCCGCTGGCCGAAGGCGTCGTACAGCGCGTTGTCGATATCGGCGATGCTCACGCCGAGGCGCGAGGCGGTATCCCGATCGATCTGCAGGTATACCTGTAGGCTGCGGTTCTGCAGGTCGCTGGCGACATCGGTAAGTTCTGCCTGCTCGCGCAAGGCGCCGACCAGCTTGGGCACCCACTCTTCCAGCAGCGCCAGGTCCGGCGACTCCAGGCTGAACTGGTACTGGGTGCGGCTGACCCGATCCTCGATGGAGAGGTCCTGCACCGGTTGCAGGTACAGCTCGATGCCCGGCAGGCGCGCCAACGCCGGACGCAGACGCTCGATCACCTGACTGGCGGTCACATCGCGCTCGGCCCGGGGCTTGAGATTGATCAGCACGCGGCCGCTGTTGAGCGTCGGGTTATCGCCATCCACGCCTATATAGGACGACAGGCTGGCCACCGCCGGGTCCTGCAGTATCAGCTCGGCCAGGCGCTGCTGGCGTTCGCTCATGGCGCGGAAGGAAATCGACTGCGGCGCCTCGGAAATGCCCTGGATCAGCCCGGTGTCCTGCACCGGGAAGAAGCCCTTGGGCACCACCAGGTACAGCAGCACCGTCAGCCCCAGGGTGGCGATGGCCACCAGCAGGGTCAGCGGCTGACGCTTGAGCACCCACTGCAGGCACAGGCCGTAACGGGCGATCATGCCGTCGATCACGGCACCCGAAGCGCGGTAGAAACGGCCCTCCTGCTCGGGCTTTTCCGCCTTGAGCAGGCGCGCGCACATCATCGGCGTCAGGCTCAGGGAGATCACCAGGGAAATCAGGATGGCCACCGCCAATGTGATGGCGAACTCGCGGAACAAGCGCCCGACCACGTCGGCCATAAACAGCAGCGGGATCAGCACCGCGATCAGCGAGAGGGTCAGCGAAATCAGGGTGAAGCCGATCTGCTTGGCGCCCTTCAGCGCGGCATTCAGCGGGGTTTCGCCGGCCTCCAGATGGCGCGCGATGTTTTCCAGCATGACGATGGCATCGTCCACCACGAAGCCGGTGGCGATGGTCAGGGCCATCAGGGTCAGGTTGTTGAGGGTGAAACCGGCCAGGTACATCACGCCGAAGGTGCCGATCAGCGACAGCGGCACCACTATGGACGGGATAAGGGTGGCCGACAGCTTGCGCAGGAACAGGAAGGTCACCAGCACTACCAGGGCGATGGCCAGCAGCAGTTCGTACTGCACGCCTTTTACCGCGGCGCGGATGGTTTCGGTGCGATCGGTCAGCACACTGACCTCGACGCTGACCGGCAGGCCTTCGGTCAGGCTCGGCAGCTGCTGCTTGATGCGGTCGACCACCTCGATCACGTTGGCGCCGGGTTGGCGCTGCACATTGACCAACACCGCCTCGTGGCGATCGGCCCAGGCGGCCAGGCGCTGGTTCTCCGCGCCGTCGATGATCTCGGCGACATCCTTTAGGCGCAGGCTGGCGCCGTTCTGGTAGTCGAGGATCAGCTCGCGGTACTCGTCCACGGATTTCAACTGGTCGTTGGCATCCAGTTGCGACACCCGGGTCGGGCCGTCGAAGTTGCCCTTGGGCTGGTTGAGGTTGCTCGCGGTGATCAGCGTGCGCACGTCGCTGAGGTTCAGGCCATAGGCCGCCAGGGCTTGCGGGTTGACCCGCAGGCGCACCGCCGGGCGCTGGCCGCCGGCCAATGTGACCAGGCCGACGCCGCTGGTTTGCGCCAGTTTCTGCGCCAGGCGGGTATCGACCAGGTCGAACACCTGGGGCAGCGGCAGGGTTTTCGAACTGATGGCCAGGGTCAGCACCGGGGTGTCGGCCGGGTTGACCTTGTCGTACACCGGCGGCGCCGGCAGGTCGCCCGGCAGCAGGTTGCTCGCGCCATTGATCGCCGCCTGCACCTCCTGCTCGGCCACATCCAGGCGCACCTCCAGGTTGAACCTCAGGGTGATCACCGAGGCGCCGCCGGAGCTGGTCGAGGACATCTGCTTCAAGCCCGCCATCTGGCCGAACTGGCGCTCCAGGGGCGCGGTCACCGCACTGGTCATCACATCCGGGCTGGCCCCCGGATACAGGGTCAGCACCCGGATAGTCGGGTAGTCCACCTCCGGCAAGGCCGACACCGGCAACAGGCGGTAGGCGATCAGGCCGCTGAGGAAGATCGCCAGCATCAGCAGCGTGGTGGCGACCGGGCGCAGGATAAACAGGCGTGAGGCGTTCATTGGACGCGCGGCGCTCGGGCTTGCTCCGGCGCGGCCTGGCTGCTTTGCGCTACCGCCGGTTGGTCCGCGATCACCTCGACCTTATTGCCCGAACGCAGGCGGTCGGTGCCTTCCAGTACCAGGCGATCCCCCGGCTTGAGCCCGCTCGCAACCACTGTCTGCTGGCCATCGCTGGGGCCGGCGCTGATAGGCGTCAGCTGCACCTTGTCCTCGGCGTCCAGCACATAGGCGAAGGTGCCGCGCGCGCCGAATTGCAGGGCGGCCGACGGCATCAGGGTGACGCCTTCCAGGGTTTTAACCCGCAGGCGTACATTGACGAACTGGTTGGGGAACAGCAGTTCTTCGGTGTTGGCGAAACGCGCCTTGAGCTTGACCGTGCCGGTGGCGGTGTCGATCAGGTTGTCGACGCTTTGCAGTTGGCCTTCGGCCAGTTTCACCCGCTCGCTGCGGTCCCAGGCTTCGACCAGCAGCTTCGCCCCGGCCCGCAGTGGCTGAGCCACGGCCGGCAGTTCGGCTTCCGGCAGGCTGAACAGCACGGCAATCGGCAGGGTCTGGGTGATCACCACCAGGGGCAGCGTATCGCCGGCGCTGAGCAGATTGCCCACATCGGCTTGACGCAACCCCAGGCGACCGGAGATGGGCGCGCGTATCTGGGTGAAATCCAGGTTCAGGCGCGCGGTGGCGACATCCGCCTGCAGGCTCTTGAGGCTGCCACTGTATTGATTGACCAGGGCCTGCTGGGTATCCAGGGTCTGCTTGGCGATGGAGTCTTCGGCATACAGGCCGCGGTAGCGCGCCAGGTCCAGCTCGGCGTTCTGCAGTTGCGCCTGGCTCTCCTGCAACTTGCCCTGGGCCTGTTGCAGGGCGATCGCATAGGAGCGCGGGTCAATTACCGCCAGCAGATCGCCGGCCTTGACCTGCTGGCCATCCTCGAACAGCAGCTTGACCAGCTCGCCCTCCACCCGGCTGCGCACATTCACGGTGTTATAGGCGGTGACTGTGCCCAGGGCCTTGAGTTCGAGGGCGAAATCGCCCTGGCTGACAGTCGCCACCCGCACCGGCACCGGCCCGCCATCGCGCCAGTGGCCGCCACGTTGCGGGGCTGCCGGGCTGGGCCAGAACCACCAGAGCAGGACGACGAGGACAGCCAGCATAAGCAGGCCAAGCAGCCATTGGCGCGACTGTTTAGCCGAGCGGGCGGTAAGTAGTGGATCAGGCATGGCAACCTTCGCTTGCTTGGGGAGGCTGAACGATAAGTACTATCAGCCAGCAAGCAAAGCCTCTTTACCGCCTATTTACCTTTCCCTTACGCAACTAAATGCCTGATCCACAAATGAAAACGGCCCGCTTAGCGGGCCGTTCGACGCTCTATTGCCAGGCCTTACTTGAGCACGGCCAGGGCGGCGGCATAGTCCGGCTCGTTGGCGATTTCGCTGACCAGCTCGCTGTGCAGCACCTTGTCGTTTTCATCCAGTACCACCACGGCGCGGGCGGCAACACCGACCAGCGGGCCGCTGGCGATGGCGACGCCGTAGTTCTTGAGGAAGTCGGCGCCACGCATGGTCGACAGATTCAGCACGTTATCCAGGCCTTCGGCGCCGCAGAAGCGCGCCTGGGCGAACGGCAGGTCGGCGGAGATGCACAGCACCAGGGTGTTATCCAGTTTGCTGGCGCCGGCGTTGAAGGTGCGTACCGAAGTGGCGCAGGTCGGGGTGTCGACGCTGGGGAAGATGTTCAGCACTTTGCGTTTGCCAGCCAGGCTTTCCAGGCTGATGTCGGCCAGGCCAGCGCCGACCAGGCTGAACGCCGGGGCTTGTTGACCAACTTGCGGCAGTTGACCGGCGACTTCTACCGGGGAGCCTTTGAGGGTGACTTGTGCCATGGGAGCGATCCTTTTCTGCGAAGTTGAGGGCAATAAAATTTAGAGTGCGAACTCGCCAACTGGCAAGTTCGCGGCAAAATTGGCGCGGCAATCATAACTGACCGCCGAGTCAGACTGTAGCGTTGCGCGCCCCGCCAGGTGACTTTTCCACAAAATGATCCCTGCCTGTTTGACCAGGAGGCCAGGCCTAAGTGGCTAGGCGCTGGCCTTGATCGCCGGCTGTGGGCTGGGATGGAAGAACACATGCTCGATGATAGGCCCGACCGCCACCTCACCTATCTCCTGGTAACCCTGGCGTTTGTAGAAGTCCAGGTAATGGGCGTTGCCGGTATCCAGCACCACGCCTTGCGAGCCGGCATCTTCGGCGCACCAGTTGTGCAGCGCCTCGAGCAGTTGCTCGCCCAGATGCTTGCCCTGGTATTCCGGGTGCACGCCCAGCAGCGGCAGCACGTGGTAAGGCCCGGGCGGCAGGCAGGCGATGACCGCATCGTGGTACTCGAGGTAGCGCTTGGTGCAGCGAAAGCCGGTGGTCAGCAGCATGCGCATGCGCCAGTTCCAGCTCTCGGTGATGTCCATGCGTCGTTGCGGTGGGGCGATCAGGGCCATGCCGATCAGGCGGTCGTCGATCAGCAGGCCGATGGCCGGCAAGTCCTCGCCGAAGTGCTGCTGCACCAGCTCGCGCACCGTGGCGCGCACGCGCTGGTCATAGCCGGGCCGCTCGGCTTCGAACAAGTAGGCGAAGGTCGGGTCATGACGGTAGGCGTGATACAGCAGCGAGCGCGCCTCGCGGGCATAACCGCCATCGAGCATACGAACTTCAGCAGGACTGTTGGGCATAGGCTGACCTCTATTCTTGTGTATTTATCGGGCCTGAGGCCAAGGTAGCACCGCTATCGGATAGCCGCCAGACAGCTGGCCGCCCCCCAGCTAATCGGCTAGCATCGCCAGCTTTCCCGAGCCAAACCCAGGACTGCCGCCCATGAAGATCGTCTCCTTCAATATCAACGGCCTGCGTGCGCGCCCTCATCAGCTGGCGGCGTTGATCGAGAAACATCAGCCCGATGTGATCGGTCTGCAGGAAACCAAGGTGGCCGACGAGCAGTTCCCCGAGGAGGCGATTCGTCAGCTGGGTTACCAGGTGCATTACCACGGGCAGAAAGGCCATTACGGCGTCGCCCTGCTCTCGCGTGAGAAGCCGCTTGCGCTGCACAAGGGCTTCCCCGGGGATGCGCAGGACGCCCAGCGGCGCTTTATCTATGGCACCTTCGCCGATGCCCAGGGCAACCCGGTGACCGTGATGAACGGTTACTTCCCCCAGGGCGAAAGCCGCGACCACCCGACCAAGTTTCCCGCCAAGCAGCGTTTCTATGCCGACCTGCAGCAATTGCTGCTCAGCCAGTTCAACACCGAGCAGCCGCTGGTGGTGATGGGCGATATCAATATATCCCCCGAGGATTGCGATATCGGCATAGGCGAGCCCAACCGCCTGCGCTGGCTGAAAACCGGCAAGTGCAGCTTTCTCCCGGAGGAGCGCGAGTGGCTGGCCACCCTGAAAAACTGGGGCCTGGTCGACAGCTTCCGCCAGCTCAACCCGACGGTGAACGACAGATTCAGCTGGTTCGACTACCGCAGCCGGGGGTTCGAAGACGAACCCAAACGCGGCCTGCGCATCGACGTGATCCTCGCCTCCCAAGCCTTGCAGGCGCGCATCCAGGACGCCGGCATCGATTATGAACTGCGCGGCATGGAGAAGCCTTCGGACCACGCGCCAATCTGGCTGGCGCTTAGCTGATATCCCGTCCAGCTCTGACTCGGCTGCAGCTGCCTTGGATTGCATCCGGGCCACACACTTGGTTTCCCGGCTAAAACCTCTAGCTAGAGCTCTGCATAAGGATCAGTGACTGTCATATTGCAGTCACTTTTTTGTCTTATCGTCGCGCCACTCTCATTCACCACAAGGTGTTTGCCGCATGTCGCGCGCTCCCTCCACGTCCGCCCTCGATACCTGGCTGCGTACCGCCAGCTTTCTGCTGTTGGGTTCCATCTGCTATGCCCTGCCCTGGTCGGTATTCGCCGCCCTACCGCTACCCGCCGACAACAGCAGCGTGCTGCGCATCCAGGGTTCCAACACCATAGGCGCACGGCTCGGACCGGCGCTGGCCAAGGGACTAATGGAAGAGCAAGGGCTGAGCGCCATTCGCGTAGAGCCCGGCGACGCCGAGAACGAGCAGGTGGTGATCGGCAAGACCGCCGCTGGACAACGGGTAGCTATAGAAGTGGCCGCCCACGGTTCGGGCACCGGCTTTACCGCCCTGGCCGATGACAGCGCCGATCTGGCCGCCTCCTCGCGCCCGATCAAGGACAGCGAGGCGGCCAGCCTGGCGGCCTTGGGCGATCTGAAGAGCCCCAGGGCCGAGCAGATCATCGCCATCGACGGCCTGGCGATTATCCTGCACCCGAGCAACCCGCTGAGCGCCCTGAGCACCGAGCAACTGGCGCAGATCTTCGCCGGGGAAATTCGCGACTGGGCGCAACTTGGCGGCCCCGCCGGCCCTATCAGCCTGTACGCCCGCGATGACAAGTCCGGCACCTTCGACACCTTCAAGGAGTTGGTGCTCGGCGCCAAGGGCAAGACGCTGGCGACGCAAGCCAAGCGCTTCGAGTCCAGCGAGAAACTCTCCGACGCGGTCAGCCAGGACCCCAACGCCATCGGCTTTATCGGCCTGCCCTATATCCGCCAGGCCAAGGCCGTGGCGATTGCCGCAGGCGACTCACTGCCCATGCTGCCGAGCCAGACCTTGATCGCCACCGAAGACTATCCCCTGTCGCGGCGCCTGTTTTTCTACAACCAGCCCGACCTGCAAAACCCCTGGGCGCAGGCGCTGGTGAAATTTGCCCACAGTGACAAAGGCCAATCCATAGTCGAGGCTAACGGCTTTATTGCCCAGACCGTGCGCACGATGAGGGTCAATGTCAGCAGCAAACTGCCAGCCATTTATAAGGAACTGGCCCATCAGGCGCAGCGTCTGACCGTCAATTTCCGCTTTCAGGAAGGCAGTACCCGCCTGGACAACAAAGCGCAGCGCGACCTGAGTCGGTTGCTCGAATACCTGCAGGTACAGCAAAAAACCCATCGCAAGGTCGTCTTGGTTGGCTTTGGCGATCCCAATGCCAGTGCAACGCGGGCCGAGATTCTCTCCAAGTGGCGTGCACAGGTGGTGCGTCGAGAACTGTCCAAGGCGGATGTGTTAATCGAAAAACTGCATGGCTTTGGTGGCGAGATGCCCGTGGCCAGCAATCAGGTCGATGAGGGCCGGAGTAAGAACCGCCGGGTCGAAGTCTGGGTGTATTGATCGACGCGCCATGCCCGGGTAAGAATCTGTAACGTTCGGGTATTTGCCGTAGCGGCGCATCCGCTCTAGCCTTGTTCTAGTGACGCCGGGCCCCTCTGACGGTGACTTGTTCACCGTGATGTCGGAGTCACCAAGTTGATTCTCAACTTAGGCAGACGACAGGGAGGGCCCATGACCGCTCTACATGCCTTTTTTACCAATCCCTTTCTCGGCACCCCCAGTTGGTTCTGGCTGGCCTTTATGGCCATTGTCCTGGGGCTGCTGATACTCGACCTCGGCGTGCTGCACCGCGACCAGCATGAAATCGAGATGCGTGAAAGCCTGCTGCTCTACAGCGGCTATTTCAGCGTCGGCATGCTGTTCGGAGGCTGGGTCTGGTGGCAACTCGGGGCGACCAAGGCGCTGGAGTTCTATACCGGCTTCCTGATCGAACAATCGCTGTCGATGGACAACGTGTTCGTCATGGCGATGATCCTCGGCTTCTTCGCCATTCCTCGGCGCTATCAGCACCGCGTGCTGTTCTGGGGCATTCTCGGGGTCATAGTGCTGCGCGCGCTGATGATAGGTCTGGGCACGGCATTGCTGCAGCAGTTCGAGTGGATGCTCTACCTGTTCGGCATCTTCCTGCTACTGACCGGGGTGAAGATGCTGTTCAGCCGGCAGGAACAGCACCCGGACCTGACGCAAAACCCGCTGCTGAAATTTCTCCGCCGGCATCTGCGCGTCAGCGCCGAACTGCACGCGGGGCGCTTTCTTGTGCGCTTGTACGACCCCGGCGCGGGTCGGCAGCTGCTCTATGCCACCCCGCTATTGCTGGCCCTGGTGCTGATCGAACTGGCCGACCTGCTGTTCGCCGTGGACAGTGTGCCCGCGGTGTTCGCCATTACTCAGGACCCCTTTATCGTCTACACCTCGAATATTTTTGCGATTCTCGGCCTGCGCTCGCTGTATTTCGCCCTGGCCGCGCTGATGCACCGTTTTATCTACCTGAAATACGCGCTGGCGCTCGTGCTGATCTTTATTGGCGGGAAGATTTTCCTGCAAGGCTTCATCGGCAAGATTCCAGCCCTGGTATCCCTTAGCGTAACCTTTGCCTTGTTAGCGGGTGGCGTGCTGTTGTCCTTGCTCAAGACCCGCGACAAGCCGGCTTAAGGGGAACTGAATGGATGTACGGATCGAGTCTCTGCAACGCCATGGCCGCACTCTCTGGCAGGTGCGCATGGGGCCGCGGGGGCTGACCTTTCATGAGGAGTTGGCGGCGCGCACCTTCGCCGCCCAACTGCATCAACGCCTGCAGTGGCTGCGCCAGCTCGCCGAGAGCGATAGCCACGGCCCGCTACCCGACTAGATCCGCGCTGCGCTAACCGTTGACGAGAAACTCGTCCAACGGCCGCGGCAGCTGCACGCCATAGCCCTGTACATAGTCGATCCCCAGATCGGCCAGGCGTGCGCGGATGCTGGTTGTCTCGACGTATTCGGCAATGGTTTTGCGCCCCAGCACATGGGCAATCTCGTTGATCGACTTGACCATGGCCAGATCGCTGGACGAGCGCTCGATCTCCTTGACGAAGCTGCCGTCAATCTTCACGTAGTCCACCGGCAGGCGCTTGAGGTACTCGTAGGAGGAGAACCCGGTGCCGAAATCGTCGATGGAGAAGGTACAGCCAAAGCGTTGCAGGTAACGCACCAGGTCGGCGGTTTTGGTCAGGTTGGCCACCGCGGCGGTTTCGGTCAGCTCGAAGCAGATTTTCTCCGCCGGTACCGGGTAGTCCTCGAACAGGGTCTCGATAAACTCGAGCAGCTTGTCGTCATTCAGGCTGCTGCCGGACAGGTTGATCGACAGGCCACTGCACTGTTCCCAGATATCGGGATGCTGCGCCAGCTCGCTGAACACCCGCTTGAGCACCCAGCGATCGACCTTGGTCATGCGGTTATAGCGCTCGGCGGCGCTGATAAAGTCCAGCAGATTGAGCTCGTTCTGCATCACCAACAACACTTCATAGTGCGGCAATTGCTTATCGGTTAGTGCGGCCGGAGCGATTTGCTGCACGCGCAGGCTGAGTTCGCCGCGCTCGACTATATCGTCCACGCGCCCGGCTATGGCCATCAAACCGGTGCGCGCGCCGTCGATGTCATCGCTGTAGATATGCACCCGATTGCGTCCCGCTTCCTTGGCGGTATTACAGGCCATCTGCAGGTCGCGGAACAGGTTGATGACGTCGTGGCACTCGCTGGTCATCACTATGCCCAGGCTCATGGTCACGCTCTGCGAGTGGCCCTGCCACTCCAGTGGGCTGGTCTCGATGGTGGCGCGCAGCTGCTCGGCCAGCAGGCTGGCCTGAGCGGTGTCGGCCTGGGGCAGGACCACGGCGAAATCCACCCCGCCGATACGCGCCAGAGTCGCAGTCGTCGGCAGCTGCTCGGTCAACAGGCTGGCGGTCTGCTTGAGATAGGTATCGCCGGCCAGGGGGCCGAAGCTGGAATTGAGCACGCTGAACTGGTCGATATGACCGTAGATAAAGGCACTGGGCTCGCTGCTGGCCAGCGCCTGCGCCGCCGCGGCCTCGAAACTGCGACGATTGAGCAGGCCGGTCAGTTCGTCGTGGCTACGGGCATAGGCAATATCGCGGTACAGCTTGCCGACTATGTTCTCCAGGTGGTCCTGAATCACCCCTTGGCTCTCGGGTGCCGAGGTGCCTATCCAGCCGCTGGCGAGCTGGTTCATCAGCTCGTTGGCGGTGAAACTGCCGGCTTCGCGCCCTTGCCGGTCGACCAGGACGTAGTGATCGCTGTCCGCATTGGCCCAGACCAGCTGCAGGTGCTGACCGCGCTGCGTCACCAGCCAGTCGCCTTCGCTGAGTTGCTGCACCCGTTCGCGCCAACGCTGCAAGGCCGGGTCCAGACTGTGCACGGACGGTTCGGGCGGCAGCTCGGGCATGTCGACCAGTTCGACTGCTTGCTCGCCCAACAGCTGCTGCTGCAGTTGCTTGAGCATCGGGGTATGCCGGTACTGACCCGGCAGGAAACTCTCCATGCGCTTGCGCAGCAACTCCAAGATCGGCCCGGACTCATAGGCCCGCTCGACGGGATCGAGTTCCCCGTTCTCGGCATTCGGCGCTGTCTGCAACCAGCCATTGAGTTGGCGGATCACCGCCAGGTCGTCCAGCCACTCGCCACTCTGCGGCCCATGGCGGATCAGCTCGTGCACCAGCAGTTCGCGCCAGCCCACCTCCAGCCAATCGAGCAGCACCTTGGGAGCCTGGCTGCCAAACAGCTTGGCCAGCTCGCGGGCGACCTGTTCCCGCGCCTGCTCCAAGGCATCACGGCCACGGTTGTACTGGCGCACGCGGTCGGCATTGTTGTTGTAGGCACGCTGCTGCACGGCCAGCAGATGCTCGAGTTCCTGATTGCATTGGCTGAACACCGCGCTGTCACCCTGATAATCCTGCACTATCCCCTCGATCAGCTGCTGCACGCGGTTTTCCAGGGCGTGATTGGGCGGATCGGAGAAATCACAGAGGCGGATCAGCTTGTCCAGGGTGGCGCGCACCGGATGGGTCGCATCGGCAAAGGCCGCGGATTCGAGCATGGCGGCCTGGGCCACGGGCACCATCAGGCGGCGCAGCGCCGGCTTGATATCCTGGGCTATGACCTCTTCCTGCTCGATATGCTGGAACAACTCGGCCACCACCCCGGCGTCGTCGCGTTGGCGTGGCGACAAGACCGCCCCGGCCGCGCTCAGCTGGTGTAGAAAATCCTGGGCCGACCAGCCTTCCGGCGGTGAGCTGAGGTTCTGCACCTGGGCCAGTGCCTGTTGCAGCGCCGCACCATCCAGCGCTTGCGCGACGCTAGCGGCGCTAACTTCGCCCCCGTCATGCGCTACGGCCGTGACATCGGAACCCACCGCGCGCAAGTGTTGAATCGCCTGGTAGGGTGCGTCCGGCTCCCGGGCCGCGCGTGCACGCTGGCGCTCCTGGGCCGGGTGCACGACCGGGTCGACCCGCGGCTCGACCTGGAATTCGCCGAACACCGTATCCAGCTGCTTGAAATAGGCGTGCAGCACATGACCCAGTTCCTTCCCAGCCACCGCGTAGAAGAGTTCACGGACCATGGGCAACTGCTCGCGCAAATGCAGGCGGGCCTGCAGCGCGCGCACCATGAACTCCAGCGACAGCGGGCTCTCGCGGTCCTTGGCCGCCGCGCCGGTCAGCGCATTCAGCCTGGCGCAGCTGCGCCACTCCATGACGCCCAGGGGTTCGCGCAACTGGCGCACCAGACGGCGGGCCTCGAGCATTTCCTCCACTTCGGCATCATCGACCAACTGCCACTCGCTGCCACTCGAGGGCGCCACCGCCTGCGGGGTGATGCCTACGGGCAACAGGGCCAGAATGGCTTCGATGGTTTCGGCAATGGCACGCTCGCGCAGAGCTATGCACAGGCGCAGAAAATCCTCACAGCCTTGGGCTTCGAAATTACTGCGCGCCGACAAGCGCTGTTCTTTCAGCGCTCGGGCCGTTGCATCAAACAGGCCCTCCAGGCAGGGGGGCAAGTGTGTGCTGACGGCCTGACACAAAGCATTCATCACTGCAGAGCGCTGCTGCATCTGCATAGCTTCCCCCACATCCTGTAATGACGCTGTTATCGCTCTACAACTATAGACCTCATATCCTATTCAGCAGGCCACTACAGGCCGCCAGCTTGTCGCTGCGGCAGCCGAACGGGTGGCGATGAACCATGCAAAAACGCCAAGGCCCGCAATGGCGGGCCTTGGCGTTTGCTACTGACGGCTGGAGTTCAGCCTTTAACGGCTGGCTTTGCCCATGTCCTTGGACATGTATTTGCCGATCTCGAACTTGCCGATGGCCATGCGGTGCACTTCGTCCGGGCCGTCGGCCAGGCGCAGGGTGCGTTGCATGGCGTACCAGTAGGCCAGCGGGAAGTCGTTGGAGACCCCGGCGCCGCCGTGGATCTGGATGGCGCGGTCGATCACCTTGAGCGCGACGTTCGGCGCCACCACCTTGATCTGGGCGATTTCGCTGGCGGCGATCTTGTTGCCCACTGTGTCCATCATATAGGCGGAATTCAGCGTCAGCAGGCGCGCCATATTGATCTCCATCCGCGAGTCGGCGATGTGATCGATGTTGCCGCCCAGACGCGCCAGGGGTTTGCCGAAGGCGGTACGGTTGACCGCACGCTCGCACATCAGCTTCAGCGCGCGCTCGGCCATGCCGATGGAACGCATGCAGTGGTGGATACGGCCTGGGCCGAGACGACCCTGCGCAATCTCGAAACCGCGACCTTCACCCAGCAGCACGTTCTCGTAAGGCACCCGCACGTTGTCGAACAGCACTTCGGCGTGGCCATGGGGTGCGTCGTCGTAGCCGAACACCGGCAATGGGCGCAGCACTTTCACCCCGGGGGCGTCCATCGGCACCAGAATCATCGAGTGCTGCTGGTGGCGCGGGCCATCCGGGTTGGTCAGGCCCATAAAGATCATGATCTTGCAGCGCGGGTCGCAGGCACCGGAGGTCCACCACTTGGTGCCGTTGATCACCCACTCGTCACCCTCGCGCACGGCGCGGGCTTGCATATTGGTGGCATCGGAGGAAGCCACGGCCGGCTCGGTCATGGCGAAGGCCGAACGTATCTCCCCGGACAGCAACGGCTTGAGCCACTTATCCTTTTGCGCTTGGTTGGCATAGCGCACCAGCACTTCCATATTGCCGGTGTCCGGCGCGGCGCAGTTGAAGGGCTCGGCGCCGATCAGCGAGCTGCCCATGATTTCCGCCAGCGGCGCGTATTCGGTGTTGGTCAGGCCGGCGCCCAGCTCGGATTCTGGCAGAAACAGGTTCCACAGCCCCTCGGCTTTGGCGCGGGCCTTCAGCTCTTCCATGATCGCGGTCGGCTGCCAGCGGTCGCCCTCATTGACCTGCTGTTCGAACACGGCTTCGGCTGGATAGACATAAGCCTCCATAAACGCGCTGACACGTTCACGCAGTTCCTGAACCTTGGGGGAGTAGGCGAAATCCATGGGCGGCTACCTTCTGACGCTGATGATGAATGAGGGACTAGGTGAGATGGAAATGATGCTAGATCAGGGGTTAAGATTTATCTAATCTATTCTCGCCGTGTATAAACATTCATCACCGATATATGATCAACTGATACCGACAACTCTCGGAGTGAGCGTGTAATGAATCTGAACAAGGTCGACCTCAACCTCTTTGTCGTCTTCGATGCCATCTACACCGAGGCCAATCTGACCCGCGCCGGGCAGATAGTCGGTATCACTCAACCTGCGGTATCCAACGCCCTGGCGCGCCTGCGCGAGACCTTCAACGACCCGCTGTTCGTGCGCACCGCCCAGGGCATGGTGCCCACGCCCATGGCACAGAACATCATCGGCCCGGTGCGCAACGCCTTGCAGCAGCTGCGTATCTCGGTGCAGGAAAGCCGCATCTTCAACCCGGCGCAGGCCAACAAGACCTACCGCATCAGCATGACCGACCTCACCGAGGCGGTGATACTGCCGACCCTGTTCCAGCGCCTGCGGCGCATGGCGCCGAATGTATGCATCGAAAGCATGCTGGCGCGCCGCCGGGAAACCACCAAGGAACTGGCCGCCGGGCGCCTGGATTTTGCCGTGGACGCGCCGCTCAACACCGACCCCCAGGTGCGCCACGTCAAGTTGATGGAAGACCGCTACGTCTGCGCCATGCGCAAGAACCACCCGCTGGCCAAGGACAAGATCAGCCTGGATGACTATATGGGCCTGACCCATATCCATATCTCCAGCCGCCGCAGCGGCCTCGGCCATGTCGACCTGGCCCTGGGGCGCATGGGCATCCAACGCAAGATCGCCCTGCGCTCCCAGCATTACCTGATGGCCACCACTGTGCTGCAGAACACCGACATGGTGATGACCGTGCCCGAGCGTTTCGCCCGGCGCAACGACCTGCACCATGTCGAGCTGCCGCTCAAGGACATGGCGCCGCTGGAAACCCACCTGTACTGGCACGAAAGCACCGACCAGGACCCGGCCAACCGCTGGATGCGCGAACAGATCATCGAGATCTGCCAGCACGTCACCGCCCAGGAAAAGAAGCTTGAAAGCGCTTCAAGCTAATTATCCAAGGCATTGATTTACAGAGTCGTAGTCCGGATGCAATCCGGGGACTGGTTTGTAGGCTGTAGATTTCCCCGGATTACATCCGGGCTACAAAAGCCTTAATCGCCTACCGGCTTATTACAGGTTGCGGGCAATCACCAGGCGCTGCACATCGCTGGTGCCTTCGTAGATCTGGCACACGCGCACGTCGCGGTAGATGCGCTCCAGCGGGAAGTCCTTGAGGTAGCCGTAGCCGCCCAGGGTCTGCAGCGCCGCGGAACAGACCCGTTCGGCCATTTCCGAGGCGAACAGCTTGGCCATCGAGGCTTCGGTCAGGCAGGCCAGGCCGGCTTCGCGCAGGCTGGCGGCGTGATGCACCATCTGCCGCGCCACGGCGATCTGGGTGGCCATATCGGCCAGACGAAAAGCCACCGCCTGGTGCTCGATGATCGGCTTGCCGAAGGTCACCCGCTCATGGGCGTAGTCGCGCGCCGCCTCGAAGGCCGCACGGGCCATGCCCACCGACTGCGCGGCGATGCCGATACGCCCGCCCTCCAGGTTGCTCAGGGCGATGCGATAGCCCTCGCCCTCTTCACCCAGGCGCAGGCTGGCCGGAATGCGCAGCTCGTCGAACTGGATCTGGCAGGTGTCCGAGGCATGCTGGCCGAGCTTGTCCTCGACCCGCAGCACCGAATAGCCGGGCGTGTCGCTGGGCACGATAAAGGCGCTGATGCCCTTCTTGCCGGCTTGCGGATCGGTCACCGCGAACACTATCACCACCCCGGCATGGCTGCCGGAGGTGATGAACTGCTTGCTGCCGCTGAGCACATAGTGCTCGCCGTCGCGCCGCGCACGGCTGCGCAGGTCGCTGGCGTCCGAGCCGGCCTGGGGTTCGGTGAGGGCGAAGGCGCCGAGCATCTTGCCCTCGGCCAGGGGCCTGAGGAAGCGCTGCTTCTGCTCCTCGCTGCCGTATTTGAGGATCGGCATGCAGCCCACCGAGTTGTGCACGCTCATGATGGTCGAGCAGGCGCCATCGCCGGCGGCGATTTCCTCCAGGGCCATGGCGTAGGCCAGGTGC
>Ga0209343_10002417_pt1 | contig 24122 bp, 22 predicted proteins | sample RifCSPlowO2_02_FD_184026 | JGI IMG/M metagenome (GOLD analysis project Ga0209343, IMG submission 184026) | Groundwater microbial communities from Rifle, Colorado - Rifle CSP2_plank lowO2_0.2 (SPAdes) (version 2) | ecosystem: Environmental > Aquatic > Deep subsurface > Groundwater | place... | reverse complement strand
TTCCTCCGCTGGCTCTGCTTCCGTAGGTTAAAACCTACGGCTATTCACGGTCGGCCCTGCCGGGCCGGGCGCTCACTCGAACGCGGCCGACAGCAAGAAAGGCCGACTATAGGTTAACGCTTATTGGGCGTCAGCCCTGGGAAACCAGGCTTTGGCAAGCAAGCCCCGGCAGGGGCGACAGAATACATTCCCGACGGATTGCCGAAGCAGAATTTCTGTCGCCCCCTTCGGAGGCTCGCGTGGTGAGAAATGCTGGCTAACCGGTTTTTCACAGGGTGCTACCACGTATTGTACAGGTCTCCGGTGAGGCTCCGGAGGCCCGAGCCGCTGTGAACGTCGGTGATTCCGGCAGCCTTCTGGTCGGGATTCGACAGGACATCTTCTTCAAAGACCACCTCCCAGGTTTCTCTCGACCCGGTAAAGGGGTCCACGGGGATCTGCCGCAAATAGCCGGCGCTGACCAGGTCTTCGAGCGACTGCGGCGCTTCCTGTTTGTCCACGGTGTGCTGGTCAATCAAGGAGCGCAGCGTGAAGAGGTCGTCGCGCAGCACGGCTTCCTTGGAGCGAATAATGGAAGTGCGATACATGGGGGCGGCAATCGAGATCAGGATTAGGAAGATCGAAATAACGATGACCAACTCGATCAGCGTAAAGCCGGCCACCCGCCTCCAGCCCTTTGTCCGGGCGCGCTCCGCAAGACGCAGCCGGTCCCGAACGGCCGCGGCCCGGCCCAGGCCCGCGCCGGCGCCGGAACAGACGGACAACGAATTGAACAGTCGGTCCCGCATCGCTCACCACTCCGAATACTTGCTGCCGTCCAGCGCGGTGCCCTGGCTCCGCGTATAGACGTCAAAGACGTTCTCTCCGCCCGAGGCGGTGGAATCCGCCTCGTCCTGGTAGGAGCGCAGGCCCCATTCGGTCGAGTTGGTCATGGGGTCCTGCGGAATGCGGCGGAGGAGTTTCAGGCGCTTGCCCTCCGGGGAATTGGTCATTTGCACGCCCTCCACCAATACCTCCAAGCTTTCCGGATACCCTTCCGTGCCGAGCTTGACTTGCACCATGCCGCGGTCCGCGGCGTCCTTGTATTTGTCAATGGCGGTGCGAATTTCCCGCAGCCCCCGGCGCAGTTCCCGCTCCCGCTCCCGATTCAGTTGCACGCGGGCCAGCGGCATGGCGACCATGGAAAGGATCGCCAGCAGCGTCACCGCCACGATCAGCTCGACCAGCGTCAGCCCGCCCTGCGCCGGCCCGCTTGCTGCGCGCCCTCGTGCGCCGGACTCTGGAATGCGTTCTGCCCTCATACCGGCTTACTGTATGGTCAAGGCGGTCTGCGTTCCCTGGAGCGGGATCACCTGCTGCGTGGGAGTGCGCGCGCCGGTGGGAAGGATGCCGAGCGCGCTGGTCCCCGCCCGGAGCGCCTGGAACGTCAACACCGCCAGGCTGCCGTCCCCCGACACGCTGCCGCTGCCGGGCGGACGGGACAACGTGACCGCGGTCTTGCCGGAGCCTTCTTCGGTCCGCTCCACCACCGCCACGGGCTGCCCGTCGCGGCCCAGAAAATCGCCTTTGGCGATCCGCACTAATTTGACGGTGCGGGGGTCGTAGGAGATGTCCAATGACACGGAGAACGCCTCGTTCGCATTCTCGATCTGGACCGGGACCTCGAAGCTCTCCCCTCGGCGCGGGGTCAAATTCTGGTTGGGAAAGCGCAGCAAGCCCGCCCCGGCGGGCCGGGGGGCCGGCGGCGTCGCAGGAGCCGCTGGAGGAGGGGGAGCCCCAGGAAGACCGGGAGCGACAGGCGGAGCCGTGGGAGCGGCCGGAGCCGCCGGCGCAGCGCCGGGAGCCGGAGCGGCCGGCGCCACAGGGGCAGTCGGCGCGGCCGGAGCACCGGGCGCAGCGGGGGGAGCGGGAGTCGTCTCGCCGCCGCTTTCCGGCTGGCTCTGCGGCGAACGCAGCCGCACGTCGCCTTCCGTCCCGATGTCGAGCGCCTTGCGGTTCAGGGCCGTAATCTCCTGCCGGCGGATCACGTGGGGCTGCAACACGATCAACACTTCGTTCTCCGCCACGTTCGTGCTCACGTTGGAGAAGATATGCTTGAGAATCGGAATCTGCGCCAGCCCCGGAATTCCGCTGATGGACTCCACGTTCTGGCGCTGGAAAATCCCGCCCAGTATGTTGATCTCCCCTTCCCGAAGACGGATGTCGTGCTCGATAATCCGCTGTCCGATGATCGGCTGCTTGATCCCGCCGATATCCACCTGCTGGGTGACCGCGGAGATTTCAATCCGCAACTTCAAGGTGATCTCCTGGTTGGCGTGCACCTTGGGCGTGATGTCCAGGTTCACACCCACGTCAATGTACTGAAACTGGGTCTGAATCAGAGGACTGACCACCGCTCCGCCTATACCGGGCTGGAAGCTGCCGGTCGCAATCGGCACCCGGTCGCCGATCCGCAAGGTGGCCTTCTGGTTGTCGGAAGCCCGGATTTCCGGCCGCTGCAGAATCCTCGAGTTGGCGTCGGTCATCAATGCATTCAGGTTGGCGCCCGGCAGCGTGATCGAGAAATCGGAGGAACTCAAAGTGCCGAGCCGGTTCAGGGTCATATTGCTGCCGGTGGTCGTGGTGGGAGTCGTGGTCGTCAGGCCCGTGGTCGGGCTGGTGGTCGTCGTGGCTTGTCCTCGGGGCGTCACGGCCAGCGGCAGTTGAATGCCGGCCCCGCCCCCCGAGACTGGATACAGACCCAACTGTTGGGCCCGGTCCCGGCGGACCTCCAGCACCGCCACGTCCACGACGATTTCCGGGCGCGCCTTGTCCACGTCCCGGATGATCTTCTCGGCAATCGCCACCTTGTCCGGCGTGTCCCGGATGATGATGGCGTTCATGGAGTTGACTTGCTGGATGCGCCGCGTCTCGAGCAGACTCCGAATCGCCGTCACCACCTCGGTCAGCTCCTGGGGCGTAATCGTGTTCGACAGGTAAAACGTCTTCAGGATTTGCTGCTCCTGCTCCCGGCGCTTGACGGTGGTGTCGGGAAGGACCAGGATGCTGTTGCGCGAGAGGGCCTTCCAGAAGGTCCGCGTCAGCACCGCGATCTGTTCGAGCGCCTCTTCCAGCGTGACGTTGCTCAAGTCCACGGTGATCCGCCGCGTGGTGAAATCCGGGTCGAACAGGACGTTCACCCCCGCCAGCCTCCCGAGCGTCTCAAAGACTACGCGGCTCTCGTTGGCCATGCGCAGGTTGATCGGCGCGCGCGACATGGGCTGCAATTCGGGCGGACCGAGGGCTTCCTCCGCCGAGAGCATCCCGGTGGAGTCCGGCGCGGGCTCCAGAGCGGCCTGCCCCGGCGGAGGCGCTTGCTGCTGCTGTTGTTGCAGCAGCGTGCGCGTTTGCTCGATGGCCTGGAAAGCCACCGGACTCGAGGGATCAATCAGGGCGGCCCGCTCGTATTCGGCCAGCGCGTCTTGCAGGTTCCCCTGATCCCGCAACTTGTGGCCGCGCTCGACGTGCAGCGCCCCGGCCTGGAAGCGCACCCGCTTGAACGCCACCATGAATTTGACGTTGCTCGGGTCGGCCTGGAGCGCCTTTTGAAATTGCGCGAACGCTTCGTCGTAATCTTGGCGGGATTCGGCCCTCTGGCCGGCCTTGTACTCGTTGTCTCCCTTGGCGGCCTGGGCCGCCGGAACTGCCAGTCCCACCGCAACAACGAAGACCAGCGCCGCCAAACTGCGCCGTAACGAACGCCGGGAACCCGTGATGAGCCTTAGCATCCTTCCCTCCTCCGACACTCCACCGGAAGCCTGCCTGCTGAGGGGAGCAGCATGGACTTTGCCTATTTTACCACAGCCTGAGCCTTCCCCTGATCCCAGCTAACCCCGGAATCGCCCCCCTGTTGCGGCGAAAGGTACGCGGGGGGAGGGCACGACGCCGTCCGGCCCGGCAGGGCCGACCATGAGTAGCCGTAGGTTGCAACCTACGGAACGCGGAACCAACCGAGCAAGATCAACCCCGCAAGGGGTTGACCGGCGGGCTCGGTGACGGTCCGGCCCCTTCGGGGCCGGGATCATTCTTATGAATCCGTTACCGTAGGTTCCACCTACGGCTATTCACGGTGTTGCCCTTCGGGCAAGACAAGAGGAGGGGCTACGGCCGCCGAGACGGCGGCGATACACGTCCCTTGGCAAGCCGTTCGTCTACCGGGACCCCGGGCGCGGCTGGCGCGACGGCTCGTCCAAGAGATGGCACGAGACCCAGCGCCCGGACGAATACTCCCGCAAGGGCGGCTTCTCGGTTCGGCAGCGCTCGAAGACGTACGGACAGCGCGGGTGGAAGGGGCAAGCGGCGGGCTTGTTGGCGGGGCTGGGAACGTCCCCGGAAAGCAGGATGCGTTTCCGGGAACGCTCGGCTTTGGGGTCCGGCACGGGAACGGCCGAGAGCAGCGCCTCGGTGTACGGATGCTGCGGCTGCGAGAACAGGTCGGCGGTAGGCCCGGACTCGACGATCTCCCCCAGGTACATGACGGCCACGCGCCGGCTCAGCAGCGAGACCACGCTCAGGTCGTGGGAGATGAACAGGTAGCTCAAGCGGAATTTCGCTTGCAGCTCCCGCATCAGGTTGATGATCTGCGCCTGGATGGAAACATCGAGCGCAGAGGCCGGCTCGTCGGCGATCACCAGCGCGGGATGGAGCGCCAGGGCGCGCGCGATGCCGATTCGCTGCCGCTGCCCGCCGCTGAATTCGTGCGGATACCGCCCCAACGCCGCATCGTCGAGACCCACGGTGGCGAGCAGCTCCCGCAGCCGGGCATCGAGACCTCCGGTCATGCCGACATTCATTCCGACATTCATCCCGACATTCATCCCGACATTCATGCCGAAATTGCGCAGCGGCTCGGCGAGGATCTGCGCGACCGTCATCCGGGGATTGAGCGAAGAGTAGGGGTCCTGAAAAATCATCTGGATGTGGCGGCGGGTCTGGCGCAGTCGCTCGCCGCCGAGCGCGACCAGGTTCTCGCCGCGAAAAATCACCTCGCCCGCCGTCGGCCGGTAGAGCTGGACAATGGCGCGCGCCAGCGTGGACTTGCCGCAGCCGCTCTCGCCCACCAGCCCCAGCGTTTCGCCTTCATCAATCCAAAAGCTCACGCCGTCCACCGCCCGGACGAGGCGCCGCCCGTCGCCGGAAGTTTTCCCGTGGGAGGGGAAGTGCATCGTCAGGTCTCGGACTTCGAGGAGGTGGGAGCCGTTCACCATTGTCATTTTCCATTCAGATCATCAAAGGGGTAGCCACGGCATGCTTTTTATGCCGTGGGCACGTTCCGGGTTCGTTCCGGCAAAAGCCCAAAAGCCCACGGCCAAAAGCCCACGGCACACAGAACGTGCCGTGGCTACCTAACTTCTGACTTCTGCTTTCTAACGTCCACCCAGCAACGCGCCAGGTGTTCCGGGGCGACTGGATCAAGCGGCGGCGACTCTTCCCTGCACCGGTCCTCACGGAACGGGCAGCGATCATAAAACGAGCAGCCGCGCGGCAAGCGCATCAGATCGGGCGGCGAGCCGGGAATGGGAGCGATCGTTTGATTCACGTCGCCCGGCCGCGGCACGGCCTTCAAGAGCGCCAGCGTGTACGGGTGGCACGGATGGGCGAACAAGTCGCCGGTCGGAGCATACTCGACCACCCGCCCGGCGTACATCACCGCCACATGATCGGCGATCCCCGCCACGATCCCGAGGTTATGAGTGATCAGCAAAATCGAGGTTTTGAACTCTCGCTTGATGCGCTCAAACAAATCGAGCACCTGCGCCTGAATGGTTACGTCGAGAGCCGTGGTCGGCTCATCGGCGATCAGGACTTTCGGATTTGTGATCAAGGCCATGGCGATCATCACGCGCTGGCGCATCCCGCCGCTAAAGCGATGCGGGTAATCGTCGAGGCGGCTCGCGGGCTCGGGGATGCCGACTTTGCCCAGGACCTCAGCGGCGCGGCGGAGAGCATCGCGGCGCGAGAGCTTTTCATGGATGAGCAGCGGCTCGGCGACCTGATCACCGACCGTCAGGAACGGATTGAGCGAGCTCATGGGGTCCTGAAAGACCATGCTGATTTGCTTGCCGCGAATGGCGCGGAGTTCGCCTTCGGCAAGCGTGGCCAGGTTGCGGCCCTCGAAAAGAATTTCGCCGCTCACGATCCGGCCGGGCGGCGGGACCAGGCGCAGAATCGAGAGGCTGGTGACTGTCTTGCCGCTTCCGCTCTCGCCGACCACGCCCAGCGTCTCGCCCGCGCGCAAATCGAGGCTGACCCCATCCACGGCCTTCGCGATGCCGCGGGGGGTGAAGAAGTGGGTCTTCAAACCCCTAATTGACAGAACGGATTCCTGATTCAAACTATCCTCGCCATCCCAAACCACAAATCGTTGACACCATAATCGAAGAACCTGAACTTCCTACTGCCGCGCCGTATCCTGAGTTTGTCCTTATCCAAGTTATGAGAATATAAGGAATGGCACTTCAAAGCATATACCCTTTTCGCTATCGAGCATTCACAGCAGAATTGAACGACTCCGTTTCAGAAATCATAAATATTTTTGAGAATCGAGAGCCTAAATTCTGGTGGAACACTCTCCGACGATACTCCTTTCGTGGCTCTGATTTTCAGCAGGGCGAAAAAGTGCGGATCGAATTCCATGCAAGGCTTTCGACATGCACAGATGGTGAGCTATTTGATGTTGCAAACGAAATACTAGCCTGGGGAGAAATGGACCCTTTGAACGATACGATGAAACGGGACCTGAGAAGGAGTCTGGATTGTCTCAATCTGCTAGCAAGAGGGGAAACCGTTGAGATCACCGATTTATGTGTGGAAAGAGTCGCATCAATTACAAAGATGTATGAAATGTGGGACGTGGGCAATTGGGTTATCTACGACTCCTATTGCGCAAGAGGTTTGCAATGGCTAATCTCAGGTCTGTGGAACTCGTTAGCCTATAGGAAGCATGAAAGGCTGCTGAAATTACCCTGGCCACCGGGAAGAATTGGCTTTCCAGTTTCCGGCTTTCCGAGAATGGCAGATACAGCGCCAAATCAGAAGAGATTGGGGTTCATTTATGGGTCCTGGTTGTGTAAGGCAATTGCGGAGCGCCTGACCGCCCTACAGAATAACGCGTTTGATTGGAAGCCTTACCATATAGAGATGCTTGCCTTCCAGCTTGGACATGAGGTTGACAAGTGATATTCGCAATATGCGGGCGGCAGAAACCCACGGCGCACATTGGTGTATACTCTCCCTATGATTCTCTCCATTGAACTCGACCGCGAGGAAGATGGCCGCTGGATTGCCGAAGCCGTGGAATTGCCCGGAGTCATGAGTTACGGCGCAACTCGGGAAGAAGCCATCAGCAACACGGAAAAACTGGCCATCGAGGTCATCGCCGACCGCATCAAGCATGGCGAGTTGCCTCCATCCGCCCTGAGCATTTCCTTCCAGGTACGCCGTGAGCAACTGGCCGGCGACTAAAGCCAAACGCGTTCTCGCCGCCCTGGAACGGATTGGGTGGAGGATCATTCGCCAGAGGGGTTCCCATAAGGTGCTGGCCAGGGAAGGTTGGCCCAACTACGAATTCGCTTTCCATGACGGCCAAGAGATTGGTCCCCGCATGTTGAGCAAGATTGCGAAGCACACGGGCCTTGCGCCAACAGACCTCTGAAGAAGGAGCCTGCGCTCTCGCGGCTCGGATTCCGTTCCCTATTCCCTGTCCCCTATTCGATGGTCCTCCAGCAAATCCAAACGATCCACAAGCCATGTTTTGATGAGGGCCTGTCGGGTAATCCCTCGTCGGGTGGCTTCCTGATCGAGGGCTTTGATCGCCCAGGGTGGAAGATCCACTCCCACTCGTCGATTCTCCGTCTCAAAATAGTCCAGAACGCTTACGCCACGCTCAAACCTCTCTTCGAGATTGCCCGCGGTCGTAGACCCTTTTTTGATAGAGTTCTTTTTCCTCATCTCTTGATCTCCTGCACGATATCAATCGAATCGCTTCGCCTCGTTGAGCGATTATGGCGGTCCAGTGCTTGCTGCCGATTTTTCCGATAGCAAGCTCTCTCGGCTCGCCGATTCTCTTCGACGGCAGTCTCAGTACCGCTGACTGCCAAAGGTTGCGCGCTTCAGCGAAATCGATCCCGTGCTTCTTGCGATTCGCGGCAGATTTACGGGGATCGAAGTCGAATTTCATCTCCTGTAGTGTACCAAAAAGAGACTATTTCCGTACCACAAGTTATCCTTGGAAAAACGGGTCCAGCCCGAACTGCGCAATTGTTCAGGCTCAAGGCAGGCGCGGCTCGGATTGAAACCACCGCTCCCTTGCGGTCGCCATTCGACTTCGCTCATGGCCCTGAGCCTGCCGAAGGGCGGCTCCGATTCTCACCCCTCCTCGTCACTCGTCACTCGTCACTCGTCACTGCCGTTGCCGCGGGTCGAGCGCGTCGCGCAAGCCGTCTCCCAGAAAATTGAGCGCGAACAGCGCCGTGGCCAGGATCACAGCCGGGAAGAAGACCAGCCAGGGAAACAGGCCCATCACGCCCGCGCCGTCGCTGATGAGCGTCCCCCAACTCGACCGCGGCGGCTGGACTCCCAGGCCGAGAAAACTCAAGAAGGCTTCCTGCAAGATCACGTGCGGAACCGTGAGCGTCCCGTAGGCCACAATCGGGCCGAGCATGTTCGGCAGCAGGTGGCGCAGGAGAATGCCGAGGCTGCCCGTGCCCGCGAGCCGCGCCGCCTGGACAAACTCGGCGTTCTTGAGCGACAGAGTCTGCCCGCGGACGATGCGAGCCATCGTCAGCCACTGCACCAACCCGAGCGCGACGAAGAGCATCACGATGCTGTTCGAGAAGAACACGAGCAGAATGATGACCAGAAAAAGATACGGGAGCGAGTAGAGAAGGTCCACAAAGCGCATCATCAGCTCGTCGGCCCGCCCGCCCCAGTAGCCCGCGAGCGCCCCGTAGAGCACTCCGACCAGCAAGCTGACCAGCGTCCCGACCACGCCGACGGCAATCGAAATCTGTCCGCCGTAGAGCGAGCGGCTGAGCAGGTCGCGCCCGAGCGTGTCGGTCCCCAGCCAGTGTGCGCGGCTCGGCGGGACCGCGCCCAGCTTCAGATCAATCTGTTCGTAAGGGTACGGAGCGATCCAGGGCGCGAGCAGCGACGCGAGGACGATCAGCCCGAGCACCGCGCCGCACACCAGCATCAGGCGGTTGCGCAGCATCCGCGCAAGCGAGGGAACAGGGAACAGGGAATAGGGAACAGTTGCCATTTTCTTCAGGGAATAGGGAATAGGGAACAGGGAACAGTAAAAACATCACGGACACGGACCCTTTTTCTATATCCTCCGCCAGAGTATATCCCCTTCGCCAGGGAACAGTAAAACCTCTGCCACTCGATCAATCCTCGGTGCGACTCAACTCTCATGATCCACTTTTCCCTATCTCCGATCTTCTCTGTTCCCTATTCCCTGTTCCCTATTCCCTGTTTCCTTCGTTCAGTCGGCTTCGAAGTGCCGTGAGCATTTTGCTGACCTCGGTCACCAAGTTCAGGGCGTACTCTGCTTGCTCCTGGGTGATGTACTTCAACCGAATCGCAAGCATCAGCAATGTCTCTGTTTCCATGAGCGAGCCTCTGGCTATCGCCAAAAAGTTGGCGTAATCTTTCTTAGTTCCGCGAGCATTACCCTCAGCAATATTCGCCGGAACGGAAGCCACGGCGCGTGTGATTTGCGAAACCAAACGATAATTTTCGGAAGCCGGGAATTTCGAAGGGAGCCTATAGGTTTCCACGGCGAGTTCCATCGCCTTCTGCCAGACGATCAATTCTCGATGCGATTGAACTTTGGTCATCACCTTTTCCTGTTCCCTGTTCCCTATTCCCTTAGTACTCGATCCGCGGGTCCAGAAATCTATACGCCACATCCACGACCAGGTTGGCCAGGATCAACAGGACCGCGTAAAAGAGCACCGTTCCGAGCACCGTGGTATAGTCCCGGCTGAAGGCGCTCTCGACAAAGTAGCGCCCCAGGCCGGGGATCGCAAAAATCTTCTCGACGACAATCGAGCCGGTCACCAAATCCGCCACCGCCGGCCCCAAAAACGAGACCACCGGAAGCAGCGCGCCGTTGAGCGCGTGCCGCCAGAGAATCCGGAATTCGCCGACCCCTTTGGCCCGCGCCGTGCGGATATAGTCTTGCGAGAGCACTTCCAGCATTTCGGCGCGGGTCAGCCGCGCAATAAAGACGGAATAGGGCAGCCCCAGCGTGATGGCGGGCAGCACCAATTGTTCGGGCGCGCCCCAGAGCGCGGGCGGAAACCAATAGAGCGTCAGAGCAAAAACAAACACCAGCAGCGGCCCGAGAACAAACGTGGGGACGGAGATGCCAACCAGGATCACCGACATGGTCAAGCGGTCGAGCACCCCGCCGTGCTTGACGGCCGCGAGCACTCCGCCCGGAATCCCCACCAGAAGCGCAAACGCGAGCGCCGCGAGGCCCAATTGCAGGCTCACCGGGAAGCCTTCGGCGATGATCTGATTCACCGTCCGTTCCGGGTATTTGTACGACGGCCCGAGATCGAACCGCAGCAGGTTGCGCAGGTAGCGGCCGTACTGCACCCACAGCGGCTGGTCGAGGCCAAACTTGGCTTCGAGGTTCGCCCGAATCTCCTCCGGGATCGCCCGCTCGGACTGGAACGGGCCGCCGGGCGCGAGGCGCATGATGAAGAACGTCGTCGTCGCCACCAGGAAAATAACCGGGATCGAGACGGCCAGCCGGCGGAGGATGAACTTAGTCACACGCGCCGTCCTCCTCGCCCGGGCGCTCGCGCCAGCGGCGGTCTATGCAGACCTCGTTGAGCGGATGCAGGTCCTGTGAGGTGGCGTAGATGCCCCGGACATAGGGTTTGATCAGCGCATTGCTGGCATAGGTGTAGAGGGGGAGAACGGGCAAATCCTGAAGCAGCAGCGCCTCGCTTTGTTGTAAGAGACCCATGCGGCGCAGAGGATCGGCTTCCCGCCGCGCGACGTCCAGCAGGCGGTCATACGCGAGATTCTTCCATCCCGTGTTGTTGTTCCCGTTGGTGCTTTCCATCAGGTCGGTAAAGGAGCTGGGGTCGGGATAGTCGCCGATCCAGCCCGCGCGGGCAATGTCGTATTCCAGGTTGTTCCGCGACTTGAGGTAGGAGGCCCACTCCTCATTGCGCAGGGCGACTTGGATGTGGAGCGTCTTGGCCCACATCTGCTGGATGGTCTCGGCGACCTTGCGATGACTCTCGAGCGTATTGAACAAGATTTCGAGCCGGGGAAAGCCGGCCCCGTCCGGGTAGCCCGCCTGGGCCAGCAATCGAGCCGCCTCCTCCGGGTTGTACTCCGGCCCGGGAGGGGAGTGGTAGTCGGGAAACCCGATGGGAACAAAATGCGCGCCGGGAATCTGTCCCCCGCGCAGCAGCTCGTCGGTGATGGCTCTGCGGTCGAGCGCCATCGAGAGCGCGCGCCGGACCAGGGGGTTGTCCAGCGGAGGCCGGGTCACGTTGAACAGGTAATAGTAGACGGCCAGAAACGGATCGGAGCGAAAATCCCGGAAGCGGCCCCGCATGGGCGGAACATATTCGGCGGGAAGCGACCCGGGCAGCCAATCCACCCTCCCGGACTCATACAGGTTGGCCGAGGTGTAGTTGTCGTCAATCGAGTAGGCAATAATCCGTTCCAGACGCACCTTGGCCGCGTTCCAGTAGCGCGGATTCCGCCGGAACTCAAACCGGTCGTGGGTGCGATGTTCCACGAGCAGGAACGGCCCGTTGCCGACGATGCGCGCGGGATCGGTCCAGTGCGCTCCGTGCTCCTCGACGGCCCGGCGAGGCACCGGATACAACGTGAAAAACGAAGTGAGGTAAAGAAAGAACGGGACCGGATGCCGCAACCGCACCTCGAGCGTGTGGTCATCGAGCGCCCGCAGGCCCAGTTGCGCGGGGTCCGGAAGGCGACCCTGGTTGAACTCCTCGGCATTGGCGATATGGTAGAGCTGGCTCGCGTAACGCGAGGCGGTCTTGGGATCGAGAACGCGAGTCCACGAGTAAACAAAGTCCTGCGCAGTGACGGGGCGGCCATCGGACCAGACGGCGTTGCGGCGCAGGTAAAACGTGTAGGTGATCTGGTCGGGAGAAACCTCCCAGCGCTCGGCGACGCCGGGCCGGGCCTGGAGCGTCCTCGGGTCATTGTTGGTGAGTCCCTCAAACAGCAGGGCGGCGATCCGGCCGTCGGGCTGTCCGGTCATCAGCCCCGGGTCAATGTATTCCGGCTCCGTCCCGTTATTGAAGCGCAAGACGTTCTCGGAGGGCGGGTCCACCTTGCCGAAGTATTCCCCTTGCTGCCGGCAACCCGCCGCGCCCAGCAGAAGCCCCAGCGCGAGCGCGCAGCAAAGATTCCGCCATCGCAGAAACGCTGGCAGGCATCCGGCCAGCACCGGCTTGCCTTCCTTTTCCGAGTTCCCGCCAGCATGGCAAACTTGGATCATGTCGCTCACGGCGGCTTCCCTCGGCACCGCTCCCTTCGACTTCGCTCAGGGCAGGCGGGACGGGCCACCGTCTGAATCACTGTACAACGCTCCCGGACACCTGCCAAGAGCCAAATCCCAGGTGGTAGGTGTTTGGTGGCAGGAGGCTCTGCCTAACACCGAACCCCCATTCCCCACTCCCTACTCCCTACTCCCCTGCTTCGTGCTAAGATCACACAGGGGGAAGACCAACCCGACGGTGGCCGGCATGGAAGAAAAGATTTTGTGCACAAACCGCCAGGCCGCGCACCTTTACTTCCTTCTGGAACGGTGCGAAGCAGGGCTGGTCCTGACGGGGACGGAAGTGAAGTCCCTCCGCAGCGGCAACGCCAATCTGAAGGACGCCTACGCCACCGTTCAGAAGGGGGAAGCCTGGCTCCTGAACTGCCACATCAGCCCCTATGAGTTCGGCAACCGGCAAAACCACGATCCGCTGCGGAAGCGCAAACTGCTGCTCCACCGGCAGGAGCTGCGCCGCCTCACCGGAAAGGTGGAAGAGCGCGGGCTGACCTTGATCCCGACCAAACTCTACCTGGTCAAGGGACGGGTCAAGTGCGAGATCGCGCTGGCCCGCGGCAAGAAGCTCCACGACAAGCGGGAGACCGAGCGGCGCAAGACGGCCGACCGCGAGGCCCGACAGGCCATCAAGCATCGCGGGATCGTTTAGTCCGAGCCACGAGCGCAAGCGAGTGGACCCGTTCCTTGACGGCCTTGCCTGCCTGTCCTGAACGAAATCGAAGAGAGCGAAGCCGAAGGGTCGCGCCTCGGTTGATAGTTCTACTGACTCCTGGCTTCCCCGGCCCGGCTGCGCGCCTGGCGCGGGGCCGTGGCTGACTTCTGGCTTCTGAAAGGCACGTCTTCTTATGAAAATCATCATGATCGGTTACGGCCGGATCGGCACCCAGGTGCTCCGGCTGCTGGAACCGAAGAACCATTCCGTCGTCATTGTGGACAAGAGCCGCAATGTTCTCGACACGACGGTGGAAGAGGCCGGCGTGCGGGTTCTGATCGGCGACGCCGTGGACCCGGATATGCTGCGGCAGGCGGGCGCCGACAAGGCCGATGTCCTGCTGGCGCTCACCCGCGAGGAGAACACCAACCTGATGGTGGCGCAAATGGCGCGCCTGACCTTCAAGATCCCCAAGGTGCTCGCGCTGGTCTATGATCCGCAGCGAGAGAGAGCGTTCCACACCGCGGGGATTGAGGCCCTGACTCTGACGATGACGGCGGCGCAGATGCTCGCCGCGGAGATCGAGGGCACCCCGCCGGTGCTGCCCGCGTGGCTCGGCGGGAAAGCCAGCGAGGTCACGGCGGCGGAAGGAAAATCGTTCCCGGTTCCGATGCGGACGCTCCCGGCTTCCGGACCCTACTACGTGGTCATCATGGGCGGAGGCAAGGTCGGCTATTACCTGGGCCGCACCCTGCTTGAAGAGGGCCACGAAGCCACCGTCATCGAATCCAACCCGGAAATTTTCGAACTGGTCTCGCGGCAACTGGATTGCCCCGTCATTTTCGGCGACGGCTCCACGCACGCGATCCTGGAGAAAGCCGGGGCGAGCCGCTGCGACGTCTTTGTCGGCGTCACCAACCACGACGAGGACAACCTGATCGGCTGCCAGGTCGCCAAGCGCGAATTCGGCGTCCCCAAAACCGTTGCCCGCGTGAAGAACCCGAAGAATGAGTGGGTCATGCAGCAGTTGGGCGTGGACGTGACCGTCAGCTCGACCGCCATCATCAGCTCGCTCATTGAAAGCGAACTGCCGACGCACAAAATCCGCACCCTGCTCAGCCTGCGCGCCGGGCAACTGGAGATCATGGAGTACGTCCTCGACGGCACCTCGCCGGTCGTCGGACATCAGCTCAAAGAGCTGATTATGCCGCCGCACTGCAATATCGTCACCATCCTCCGGGACGGCAGCGCGGTCGTCCCCCGCGGCGAAACCGCGTTCCAGAACAACGACAACGTCCTGGCCCTCGCCGACCTCGCCGACGAACCGCACCTGAGAAAATTGCTGTTGGGATGACCTTCAGTCAGAGGCGAATATCCACGCTTCCACATAGCACGTCATCGGTATATCCCCGCAGGGGATGAAGACGAGAGCCGGGGGCAACGCCCCCGGGAACCATGTCCCCTCACAACACCGACCCCGTAGGGGTCGCACAGTGCATTCTCACCCCCATATGTACCGCTCGTCGTACGCCACGTCATATTTTTTCAGCGTGGCAATCAACTCTTCCTCAAAAGACCGCGTTTTGTGGTGTTCTTCCTGGCGTGCGATGTATCGCTTCAAAACTTCTACCTGCGAAAGCCCGATGGAAAAAGCACCATATCCCTCTTGCCAGGCGAAGTGAGCGTAGGCCGGACCCTTTGTTTTGATCCATTTCGATGAACTCTTCTTCAGCTCGCCTATTACTTCGCTCAGCGCCGTTTTCTTCGACAGTGCGGTGAGCAAATGGACATGGTTCGTGGTGCCCCCAATCGCCAGGCACGGCGAGTCGAGGTTCTTCATGGTCCCTGCCATGTAGGCGTAGAGCGCCGCTTGCACCTCGGCCTTGATGAGATGTCGCCTTTCCTTCGTCGAGAAAATCACGTGGACCAGAATGGAGACCAGCGTTTGCGCCACGGGACCTCCTCTTCACCTGCCATCGCTTCGGCCCGCAAGGATTTGACGACGGGACGGCTGTTCGACCCCTTCAGGGTCGGCCTTGGATTTTGGGGATGCTTCGTTTTCCGGGGGCGATGCCCCCGGCTATCCATGTCGATCCCCTTCGGGGATTGGACTGAGCTTCAGCGTTAGCGACGATCTCTTGCACGATGGCTTCCTCGTGAGCCGGCTCAGCGCACGGTTAGCCAGAAGGGCTCGGTTCCACAGCGATCGGGGATTTTGCTTTCAGCAATCTACTCACGGCGGTATTAAGCTCGGCGTGTTCCCTCAAAGCATTCCCCAGTCGCTCGGCCAAATCTGTCAGGACGACCCGAATGCTTGTTGCCAATTCCAGGCACTGCTCGTCGGTTTGGGCGTGCAAGCCTTCACTTAGCGCGGAGTGAAGGAGCGTCAGCGGATTATGTCCGTTCACCAGCAAGGTTTGTGGAATGCCATGTTTGATGACGCCTATTGCCTTACTAAACTGTGTCTCCTCCTTCGCAGCGTTCAAATCATCGAGCACTTCCTTCGGAGCGCCGATTTTTTCTGACACGCGAATGATTTCGTCGAAAATTCTGTTCTTTTGATTTTCTACAACGCGCCGATAGTATGCGTATGCAGCAATACCCAGCCCCTGGTTTTCCGCCTTATAGCCTTTGATGAAATATCCTCTTTCCGGCCCGATCAGCGTAATGACTCGTGCTGGTATTGGCGGACCAAACGGGGGATCCTCACCAAACTTAAAGAGCTCCCCTGTGACTCCATCCTGATTCAAGGAACATCGCAACGCATACGTCTTATGGGTCTCCTTGCAGTTACGGCATACAAATGTAACGAATTCTCGCCGCGCTCCAAGACCGATGTTTGAAGTGTGGGCGGGCTCAAAGAACCGAATGCCATCGCAAGAGGCCGTATTGCAGTGCAGTTCAAGGACCGGCAGATTGAAACGAAAAAGTTCGCCGTAGCTGCCAACTTCCCTTCGAGCAAGATTTCCCCCTGAAAGGTCCTTTACCGAAACATTGCGTCCAGGCGGAACCTTCTCAAAGAATTCCTTGACTGAAAGGATCTCTTGCGCTGGAAGTTGTTGTTGATCCTGCGTCATACGATTGGGCTAGGTAGCTTGGACCTGACTCCCGCGCCTACAACGGCACTTCCGTGCCTTCCACGATTTCCTGCACCAATGCTTCGGCCTGTTCGGAGCGCTTGAGGGTGGAGGCGTAGCGGGAGCTGACGACGACGCGGTGGGCGAAGACGGGCACGGCCAGGCGCTTGAAGTCATCCGGAATCGAATAGCTGCGGCCTTCGAGGAACGCCAGAGCCTGAGCGCCGCGATAAAGGGCCTGCGAGCCTCGGGGACTGACGCCCAGGTCCAGGTTCTCGTGCTCGCGGGTCTTGGCGACGAAGGCCAGCATGTAATTGACGAGCGCCTCGTCCACGCGCACCTCGCGGACCGCCTCCTGCCACTCGCGGATTTGCTCGGCCGTGGCGACCGGCTGGAGCGATTCGATCCCGTCCCAACTCTCCGTCGTCCGCAGAATCTCCCGCTCCCCGTCCCAGCCGGGATAGCCCATGCGGATGCGCATCAGGAAGCGGTCGAGCTGCGACTCGGGCAGCGGGTAGGTGCCGTGGTGCTCGATGGGGTTCTGCGTGGCGATCACCATGAACGGCTCGGGGAGGCGGTAGGTGGTGTTGTCTATGGTCACCTGCCGCTCGTTCATGGCTTCCAGCAGCGCGCTCTGCGTCTTGGGCGTGGTGCGGTTGATCTCGTCGGCCAGCAGGACGTTGGCGAAGACCGGGCCGGGCTTGAACTCGAACGATTCGCGGTGCTGGTTATAGACCGAGATGCCGATGACGTCGCTCGGCAGCAGGTCGCTGGTGAACTGGACGCGGTGAAACGTGCAGTTCAGGCTCCGCGCCAGGGCATGGGCGAGCGTGGTTTTGCCGACGCCCGGAACGTCCTCGATCAAGAGGTGCCCCCGCGAGAGCAGCGCGACCAGGGCCAGGTGGACCGGCTCGCCGTTGCCGCGTATCACCCTCCGCAGCGCCTGCTCCAGGCCCTCCACGGGGCGGCGAAGCTCCGCCGCGGCGTCGAACTGAGTGGGGGGATTGGCGGCTCGGGCCATGGAGGCTTTTTCCATTCTGCTGGTTGGGTTTTTCCGCCGCCTCCCTTTCTCAGGAACGATGGTGGGCGATACAGGACTCGAACCTGTGACTTCCACCGTGTGAGGATGGCACTCTACCGACTGAGTTAATCGCCCACGCGAACACGACCACCACTCATTCTATCGGATGAATCGGCAATCGAAAAGAGGGTCCTACCGCTTTCCGGTGGGCTTTGATGCCCGGTTGAGCCTTCCCTGAATGCTACGCTTAACTGCTTTCTTCCCGTACGCACGCTCAAATGCCTTCGTGATCACTTCCGGGTGGGCGTCCCACCAGTCGGCTTCCTCGGCCTCGCTCCGAAACTTTGGGGTACGCAGCCGAACTTGAGGGACTCGTTTAGGGCGACTCATCCGTTACTTCTTCTCCGGCAGCGTGAAGACGTAGAGCGCGTTTCCGTTCGGGGGGTGGTGGATATCCCGCAAGATGGCTCGCGGCACATTGCGCGGGCTGCCGCCGCCGAGTCCGGTCGGCACGGCGATGTATTGTTTCCCGCCAATGCCGAACGAGACGGGGAACCCCTGCACGGAAGTTCCCAGGCGCGCCTGCCAGAGCGCCTCGCCGGTCTTCGCGTCGTAGGCGCGGAAGTAGCGGTCAATATCGCCGACGAACGCCAGTCCGCCCCCGGTCGTCAGCACGCCGGTGAGGAACGAGGCGCGCTGCTCGCTGCTCCAGACCTCGTTCATGGTGCGGACGTCGTAGGCGGCGAGCTTCCCGACGTTGCCGTTGCTGCCGGGCATCTCGAAAAACCGCCGGTCAGCCGCGGTGCCGCCGGAGCCGTCCTTGAACTCGACGCGCCGTCCGGAAATTTCCATGCAGCTCTGGCTGAGCGGGATGACGAGCAGGCCGGTTCCGGGATGGTAGCTCATCGGCTGCCAGTCGTGGCCGCCCTGGGTGCTGGGGCAGGACTGCACCCACTGCCCGACGCGCTGCTCGACGATGTCGGCCCGGTAGGTGGGCACGCCGGTCTTGGGGTCGAGGCGCGTGAAGACGTTTTGAAAAACCGTCTCTTTGGCGCCCAAGAACTCGCCGGTCTTCCGATCGAGCTTCCAGAGGATGCCGGTCTTGCCGATGGTGAAGAGCGTCTTGCGGTCGGCGATGTCTACGAGAACCCGCTCGAACGCCTCGTCGAGATCGAGCGTTTCGGCAGGCACGTGCTGATAGTGCCAGGCGAGCTTGCCGTCCTCGGGCCGGAGCGCCACCGTGGCGCTCGTGTAGAGAGCCTTGTCCTGGACCGTCGTGCCGCGGCTGGCGTACATCCACGGCTTGGCCTGGGCTACGCCCCAATAGGTCAAATTAAGCTCGGGATCGTAGCTCCCGGTGATCCAGGGTTCCCCGCCGACGCGGAGCATATTCGGGAGCCGGCCCCAGGTGTCGCCGCCCGGCTCGCCGGAGCGCGCAATGGTATTGAACCGCCAGAGCCGCCGGCCGGTCGCCGCGTCAAAGGCGCTGATGAAGCAGCCTTGCTCGCTGTCCTGCTCCTTATAGCGGTCGCAGCCGCTGAGACCTTGCACAACCTTGCCGCCGATCACGATGGGGCCGCTCGAATTGCCGAAGCCCTTGGCGTTGTCGGCAACTTCGGTTTCCCAGACCACCTTGCCGGTGCGCGCGTCGAGCGCGACCATGCGCGCATCCCTCGTCGCCAGAAATATCTTGTCCTGATAGATGGCGATGTTGCGCGTGGCGCCGGTCCCGCCGCCCTCGGCCCCGGCGGGCCGGGTGTGATTCTCCCAGATCAGCTCGCCCGTGCGCGCGTCAAGCGCCTGGACGATGTTGTCGGGATTCGCCAGATACATGATGCCGTTGTGCACCAGAGGAGTGGGCTGGTTCACGCCGTCGTTCATCGCCCAGACCCAGGCCAGCCGCAGGTCTTGCGCGTTGTCGCGCGTGATCTCGGTGAGCGGGCTGTGGCTCCAGGCCTGATAGTTGCCGCGCATAATCAGCCAGTCGTTCGGATCGGGTCGGCGCAGCATCTCGTCGGTGACGGGAACGTAGTTCTTCACTTCCCCGGTGACGGTAAGACCACGGGCCGCCTCGGCCACTCGCCTCGGCGCTGATCCCTGCGCCGCCGGGGCTTGGCTCGGGGCCGGCGGCTGCGCGGTAGCTGCTGCGCCTCTTGCTACGGAACCGATCAAAGCCGTGGTCGCCGGTGTGAGCGCCTGCGCGCCCGCCGCCGCGCCATTAGTCTGGAGAATATACGCGATGATGTCGGTGACCGCTTGGTCCCCCAGCGAGCCGGGGTTGGTGGCGGGCATGGTGTCCTGGATGCGATCAAACAGCTCGCTGATGGCGCGACTGCCCCAAGTGTTCAGGAAGTTGCCGCCCGCCAGGGGAGGCGCTTCATTGCTGCCCCGCAGGTCGGGCAGGTGACAGACGGCGCAATTGGCCTGATAGGCTGCGCGGCCGCCATTGGCTTGCTCGGCGGTGTAGAGGCCGGTCGTCGGCTGCTGCTGGGGCTGCTGGGCAGCGACAATCGCGACGCCGAGCGCGGCTATCCCGGTCCACGCCAAGAAATGATACCCCTTGGGTCTGAGCATTATCCTCTCCTTAGTTGTTGTGCCAGAAGTTCGCTGCCCACCCGCGTGAAGCCCCGGAGGGGCGTCAGATTCTAGCCCTGGGCGTCAGCCCAGGGAAGCAAATTACCGAACCAGATAAAGCCCCGTATGGGGCGACAGATAATGACATCGTTTCGGTAATATTCTTTCGCCCCTTCCGGGGCTCTTACGGATATTCTATCCAAACCCACGGCTCACGCCGTGGGCTAGGATCTAACGCCCCTACCGGGGCTTGTCTTTACCCGCTTCTTTCCAACCACATGGTTTGGTCATGGCTATAATTTAGCGGCCATGCCGGCTGCGAACCCTTCGTTTCACTTCTTCCCACACGAGTGCTGAGGCCGGGTTCTTCAGCAGATTCACCTTTCTCCGGGCCAGCTCCTCTTTTTGCCAGTCATGGACTGGCACCGCCTCGGGAGTGGCCGCAAGATCGTCCCACAAATCTTCCACGAGCTGGAGCTTCTCCGACGAGCTTAGGTCAAAGATGGATGAAGTGGTTGGGTTCATCCGGAATACCCCTCTCAATTCTCTCGAAGTGTGAACACATCTTTCAATCTCCTAAACGACGCGGGCGTTCAGCCCCAAGTATTCTATTCTTCAAAGCGATCTTCAGGGTTGTCCGGCCCCCATACTTTAGCTGGCTTTCCATCAATGCCGATTGCGACATCGTCGCTTTCGACTCCTCTGCCGCGTCTGTATGTCGGCGGGATACGCGTTGCCTCCTCCCTGACGCTCTGTATCTCGCAGGATTCCACATCGGCATCAAGTTGGGCCTCGGTCAGCTCTTTGCCATCTTTCAAAACAACAAACTTGACACCAGGACGTAGTCTGCGCAGGTGCTCAAAGTCTATCTTTGCCGATTTGGCATTCTCGTAAACCAAATCAATATCGGAAGGAATATCTGTTCTTGGGGGTACTTGAATCTCGTATACCATGTTGGCGCGATCCTCGCATAGACACACCACTAATGCAGCAGCCAGCCCCACAGGTTGCCCTCGGGTGCTCCCTCGGAATGAATCTGCACGTAGAGCCGGGCGTTGCGGAGGTCCTCTATTTGCGCCGGCGTCAAGTCGAGCGAGCCGCTGATCGCTCCGCTAGTTGACTTCGAGACGGTCAGGTCGAAAGTCGCCGGCCCGCGAACGCCCCGTGCCCCGCGGTGAATCCGCGCGACTGTCGCGGGCGAGCGCAGCCCCTCGAAGGTTCCGGTGATGGTGAGCTTCCTGCCGGCCAGCACCGCCGTGAGCGAACCCGAGCCGGCAACGGTGGGCAGCATGGAGGCTTCCACGGGTATCGTGGTCAGCCTTGCCCGGAACGTTTCGCCGGAAGTGCCTGGGCCTTGGGCGGCGGCCGTGTGCCCAACCCATAGGACCACGGCTCCAATCCATACGGCCATAAATCCACGGTGCTTCGCCATTGCCACTCTCATTGTTTGCATGATGCGCACGTCCGATTCTTCTTACCGCTTGCCGGCCTCCGGGCTGTCCGGGCCGCCTTTGAAAATCCCCAATACGCGGCCAAAGAACCCGCGCTTCTTGGGTTGCGGCGCTTCGGAGGGGGCCGTGGGAGCGGCGGCGGGAGGCGGCGGGGCGGCCGCCACCGGGACCACTGCCGGCGAGACCGGCGGAGCAGTGGCGGGCGCCGCGTCCTGCGTAGGCGCCACCCCCGCAATCGCCGACGCGGAAGAAGCGCGCTGCACCGGCTGCAAGAAATGCAGATGACAGTACTCACTCGGCTGCGTGCCTTCCACAAAATAGTCGCTCTCGGTCCGAGGGCAGTGCGGCGTGGCCAGCTCGCCCGTGTCGGAGTCAATCGTGACTTGGACGACGCCGGGGGGAGCAACGAGTGCCCGCACGTGGCTGTATTGGGGCAGGGTCACCGCCCGCTTCATCAACTCCGTCCAGATCGGCAGAGCCGACGCCGCACCGCTCAACGGCAGTTCCTGATTCGAGTCGTACCCGACCCAAACGATGACGATCAGATTCGAGGTATAGCCGGCGAACCACCCATCATGCGACGTGCCGGTCTTGCCCGCCGCCGGAGCCAGGAAGCCCCGCGAGCGAACTCCGGCGCCCGTGCCCCGAGTGATGACCCCTTCCATCAACTTCGTCATCAGGAACGCGACCCGGCGATCCAGAACCGGGATGCCGCGCGGCTTGGCTTGTTCAAGCGTCGCGCCATTGCGGTCGCGGACCAGGCCCACAAAGTAGGGGTCGGCGCGGAGGCCGTAATTGGCAAAAATGGTGTAGGCGCCCGCGACTTCGAGCGGGGTGACTTCGTAGGCTCCCAGGGCCACCGCCGGCGTCGGCTGAATGGCGAGATTCATCCCGGCGGCGCGGGCCAGGGCGACCACCCGATCGTAGCCCACCATCTGCGCGATCTTGACCGTGCTCACGTTGAGCGAGCGCGCCAGCGCATACTGGAGCGTCACCGGCCCGTGGTATTCGCCTTTATAGTTCGCCGGCTCATAGAACTTGCCGTCATAGACAAACGTGGTGGGTTCGTCATTGATCTTGGAGATGGGAGTCCAGGGCGGGCCTACCGGGGCGGACAATGCCGAGTTCAGCGCGGCGGCATAGACAAACGGCTTGAAGGCCGAACCCGGCTGACGGCGGGCCAGGATGCGGTTCAACTGGCTGCGTCCGTAGTCGCGTCCTCCGACCAGGGCCTTGACGGCGCCGCTGCGGGGGTCGAGCGCGACCAGGGCGGCTTCGACGGGCGGCTCCGGCGGCTCCCCGGCTGTATTTCTCGGCCGCCTTCGCGCGCGGCGCATCGCCGCCAGGCGCTCATCCACTTCCGCCAAGCCGATCCGCACGGCTTCCCCGGCGGCGCGCTGGAGCTGCAAATCGAGCGTCGTGTAGATGCGGTAGCTCTGCGATACCAAATCCTCTTCGGAGTATTTCTCGAGCAGCTGATCCTTGACCAAATCCACAAAGTGGGGGGCCTCGCTGGCCACCGTGTAGCTCGGCGCCACATCGAGCGGCGTGGCGGCCGCTTCGTCGCGCTGCTCGCGCGTGATGGCCCCGGTTTCCACCATCGCCTCCAGGACCAAGTTACGCCGCTTCGTCGCCGATTCCCGTTGCCGGTACGGGGAATAGAGATTCGGTCCCCGGACGATTCCGGCCAGGAAGGCGGCCTCCGGCAAGGTCAGGCTGCCCACGTCCTTGTTGAAGTAGGACTGGGCCGCCTCGCCGAAGCCGCTGATGCTGAAACTGCCGCGCTGCCCCATATAAATCTTGTTGCAGTAGTATTCAAAGATCTGCTGCTTGGTGAGCCGGCGCTCCAACTGGAAGGAGACCAGGGTCTCGGCGATTTTTCGCCTCCAGGTGCGCTCCGGAGTCAGGAACAGGCTGCGGGCCAACTGCATGGTGATGGTGCTGGCGCCCTGGCGGACCCTCCCGCTCCGCAGGTCCACATAGGCCGCTTTCAGAATGCGCAGGTAATCCACGCCGCGGTGCTGGAAGAAGCGCCGGTCCTCGATGGCCAGGACGGCGTTGACCAGATGCGTGGGAAGATCGTCGAAGGCGACCAGGCGGCGTTTTTCCCGCGTGCGGTCAAACAGGTTCGTGATCAGCAGCGGCTCCAGAGAATATTCGCTGCGCGCGAACAGATCGTTTTGGGAAACGATGCTGGTAAGCTGCCCGTCGGAGAAATGCAGGTCCGCCGGCTCGGCAGTAAAATAGGATTCCGGGCCCGGGACGATCCGGATGCCCTCCGGCAGCCGTTGATACCGGCCTTTGGGATTGTCTTTCTCTTCCGTGTACCCTGCCCGCCGCAGATACGAAGAAACTTGCTGGGCCGTGACCGGCTGGTCCAGGCGCAGCGATTCGGGAGCCGCGTACACCTGCGAAACATTCGGGAAGACGGGCCCGCGCAGGCGCTCGTCAATCAGGCGGGAATAGCGGACGTAATAAAAGGTGAAGATGGAAGCGCTGCCGACCAGCACCACCGCCAGCAGCGCGAGGACGGTCAGGCCCAGGGGGCGAACCGAGGATTGCAGCCACCAGCTTCGCCGGATGACCACCCGCATGGAAGAAGGCTCCGTTGCCTATCGGGAGACGATATTGCGATTGCCCGCTGTGACATTAAACTGCAGCACGACCTGGCGAGCCACCAGATCCACCGGGACCTCATAGCGAATGGCAATCCCCACCGAGGAACCCGTCGCTTTCTCCACCGTCACTT
>Ga0209343_10002413_pt1 | contig 24142 bp, 22 predicted proteins | sample RifCSPlowO2_02_FD_184026 | JGI IMG/M metagenome (GOLD analysis project Ga0209343, IMG submission 184026) | Groundwater microbial communities from Rifle, Colorado - Rifle CSP2_plank lowO2_0.2 (SPAdes) (version 2) | ecosystem: Environmental > Aquatic > Deep subsurface > Groundwater | place... | reverse complement strand
AGGGAGATCGGGATCAGCGAGGTGGTCGCCCGCAACGTTCGGATCGACGTTACCGCCGAGGTTGATCTATACCGGCCAATCGTGGCGAACGTGTATATGGAAGACAAACAGGGCGTACCACTGACCGGAGACGCGATTTTCGGCCATGTGAACTTCATCTCGCCGGGAGGCCGGGTCTACAAAGTCCCCCTGGAGAACCTGGACGTCGTGAGTCGTAACGCGCTTGCTCCAGGTAATTTCCAGGCGTGCATCCACACCGAAGTGGTGTCAGGGCAGATTGGGGCGGACGCGACCCGAGGCCGGTGGCGAGTTGAGTTCTATGCGCAGCTGATCAACGCCGCGACCGAAGATCTGGATCCCTTTGAAGCCGCCAAGCGGGTAGGGGGAGATTTCCTGCTCGCGCCCATTTCGCTGGAAAGAGCCGACGGCGACAACCAGCAAGAGTCTCCGAAGTGCCAGCCTGACAAAACGATCGATACACTCGTCAGGTGATGCGGCATATCGGCTAGATAAGAATGACGTTGATGTTTAAAGGTCGATATCGTCTCGAGGATCTTTAGCAGTAATGAGGTGCTGCTCTTTTACGGTTGCCGAATGCGGGCTCTCCTGTCTTGAATTCCCCGCTGAACTAGGCCATGCAGCGGTTACGGTGCTGCCCACAGCGATTGGTCGACGGCCCGTGCCTCGAATTAAACGGCGATTGCAGTCCCGCACTCGAAGTAATACGGACCACCCCAGTCCCTGATCCACTCCGGCACAGCATTGGCGTTGAGGAAACTATCCGACTCAAAGCTGTTGTCCTTAATGGCCAGAGCATAGGCCTTGTCCATCGCCAGGACCTCACGCGTCACGTCTACCAGCGTCGGGCAGGGGTCGATGCTGATAGCGTTGTCGTCCTGCCAGCCCTGGGGATGGAAGGTCACCAGGAGGTGGTTGAGGGATGGTCGGCGCGGCTCTCTGCCTGCTCTGTACCCTCATCATCGACGACGACAGGCTCGCCCAGGTTAGCCGGGAACTGTTCCAGCAGGAAGATCACTTCCCGTCCATGCGACTGCTCGTCTTAGTTGTAGACGGTACAGCGTGATTAAATCTCCGTTAATAGAGATTAACGGAGAAACTTAGGAAATCTGGGCTGGTTCGTACGGGGGCTACGCCCGCCTCGACCAACCCACGATTCCGGGAGTTTCATCACGCAAGCGATACGGACATCACCCGCGAAGTAGAAGTCCGCTTGACACGCCATCACCGGCGGTCGATCCGCCCCCAATACCCAATACCCAATACCCAATACCCAAGCGCCTGCATCAGGCAGATGCTCACGTAGCGTTGATCCGTCGATAGCTCGACGGCTTGGTGCAAGAATGCAGTTGTCCCATACGCGGCGCCCAGGACCATCTGCTGCCTCACGCCCAGGAACAGCACCGTCCGGGCTGACTTCAGGAATCCAACGGTCCGCACCCAGTGCACCGCATACTCCAAGCAGCAGGCACAGAGCCCAAGTCTCAGTTCAGCGCAGCGACGATACGTTCGCGCTCGTGCTCTCGGCCGTAGTAATCACGCCCTGCAGCAGCCTCAGAACGCCAGTAGGCGATCACTTCCGCGATGCTCTGGCGGTCGTGGTACGCAAGCTGATTAACGTCGGACTGCTTCCAGTCGTCAAACGTCTGCTCCTGCAGCTTGCGGGCGACCTCCTCGATCAGCATCGCCGGATCGAACAGCTCCTCATGTGCGATGGCTGGATTGAACCAGGTGTCAGGGTCGTAGCCACGCGGGAGATTCTTCAACTGCCACCACCCGCGGTAGGTCGCATGTGACCGGCGTAGGCAATCCTCGCGATATGCCAGCTCGTTGTCAGACGTCCAGCGTGACCGCAGCATCTGCGACTCGCGGTACTCGTCACGGTCCTTGAAGAATGCCTCGTGGATCGCTGGATCAACGCTAGCCCGGTCATAGAACTCGCAGCCTACATTCAAGCGGTCCCATCGCATCACCGCCCGCACGACAGAGGTCCTTGTTGGGCCGAAGATCCACTCATACTCTCGGAGAAAGGTTGGCCGTTTAGTGCTGACGCCCTCGCAGGCAAATGCGAACTGCCCGCGGTTCGCGTTCCAGAACTGCTCGAGCTCGTCGAGCGTTGGAAGAGTGACGAACATGGAGTCGTCTTCCATCAGCACGCGCTCTGGCAAGCTAAGGTCAACTGGCAGCAGAGGTTGGATCTTCTTCATCGAGCGGCATCCCAACTAACTGAACAACGGCAGGGGCCAATTGCATGTCGCAGTCACGCTGTCGACAGGAGCCTCCTGTTGGATGCCGGGCAGATTTGCACACTCCAGACCCGCCTGCATCCCAAAACCAGCGCACGGAATTCCAGGATCAGGCGGACGCGCAGCGCTTTGCCCTGGGTCGCCCTGCTACGCGTCGACCTGGCCGGCCCGTGGTGCTTTCGCCCAGGCAAATAGCGCTGTCTCAACGTCGGATAGTCGCCAGACAGACCTTCCGGCGCCACGAGACAGCGCACTGTCGGGCCGCAGAATTCCCTCGTTGTCGAGGCGGCCGACTCCTGTTACGCAGGTCGGCCGAATGCTTGCTCTATCTGCGGGTTTAGATAGAACCCAGGACGATCACGGAAGAGTTCGGCTCCACCGCGGATGTACTGCAGCATCATCTCACCACACATCCAGGCGCGATTGAGCAGTTCTGCAGCCAGCCCCACCATCTGCCGGCCCGAGAACGGGTCCACCACCAGGTCCTGCTCTTCAGTCAGAAACCGAATCAGAAAGTCAGCGATCGAAAGCGGCTGACCCGCGCCGTGCACAGGCAACCCCAGCGCCTGTGCGGCCCTGTTGTACTGAATGCCGTACGCGCAACGGTGACCTCGCATAAGCACGTTCCGAGGGATTCGCCCCACAGTCGGCGCGCCGTAGCTGCCGGGCTTCAGGCGATAGGCACCATCGCTATAGCTCGCTTCTCGCCGCTCGCCACCGGCTGCGATCAGCTTGAGGTGTCTCTCGGTATGGGGTTCGAGCACGCGACGGTTGTCCGCTTTGACCCGCAGCGGGTTCTTTGCGAACCACAAGAGCGGTTCCCAAGCGACATTCAGTTGCTGGCGAGTTTTGCTCGCCCACTGTATCGGGCCAGGGGCCTTCGATAGGTTAGCCCAGCAGATCCGGTCCATCAGGGACAGGCCTGCATCTTCCAGCGCGATGACCAGCCGCTCCAGGTAGGTAGAACGTGCCGGAGATCCGGGCATGAAGATGTCCTGGCTGACGTTCACAACAAGGCTGCCATCGTCGGCAAGCTTTTCAATGATCGGCTCGAGCGTCTCCATGATGAATGCGACGATTTCGCTCTGTGAAGGATTCCCGTACCGACGTGGGCGCGCCAGCGCGTAAGGAGGAGATGTCACAACGAGGTTCACCTCCACATCCAGATTCTTGAAGATGTCGGCACTGCGCCCAAGAACCGCTACGCCGAGCTCCGTCCGGAAGCCGAGCACCTTGACTCCCGGTTTCGCTGCATTCAGTTCTCGCTTGGCTTCCTCGGTGAGACGCCAGATCCCTCGCTCTCCATTGACGCGGCACAGAACCCCCATGTGCTTCAGCGATTGCTGACTCCAGCGGATTTTCCGCCGGGCAATGCTGTGCATTTGCCCGGAGGCGCCAATAGGAACACGTTCATCAAGCGCGCCGACGCCCAGTCCGGCTCTGGAGGCTACGAGCCTGTAAAGTGCCTCGTTGTTCAGAGCTGAGTTGGGGTGGTCCTTGTAAATCTGGGCGATCTGCTCGACGCCGAAAAGGTCTCCCTGTCCGGGGGCAGTTGCTTTCGCTCGTTTCACTTTCATTGGAACCTCGTGGGCACTGCGGGGGGCTGTTTCGATGCAATACTGTGGACCCGCCCCGTCGGTGCCAAAAGCGGCTGGATCGCTCACGGTCACCAGCGAGGTACCGGTTACGATGCGTTATGCTTCGAGTCTCACCGGAGAGCCAGATGCCCCGTACTGACCTCAGCAACCTGCTCAGCTACCTCGATCCCGCGCCACTCGAATGCGACGGCCTCTCGCGCCTTGCTGCGTCTGATCTAATCGAGGCCGGGGAGCGACCTCAGCTGATGGTGGGGTCCTTGCGGCATGCCGGTCGCACAATCAAGCCGCATATGTGGGTAGAGATCGAAGGGCTCTGTGTCGACTACCGGGCCCGCATGTGGCTGGGGGAGAATGAGGATGTACCCCACGGGGTCTTCCACCCGGCAGACTACCCAGTCCAGTACGAAGGCGAGGAAATTCCCGCGATGGTGGTATCAGCAGGTATCAAGGCCACGATGCTTCTGCCGATCCCCCCCATTCACATATATGACGCGACACCGCCTGACCCGCTTATCCTTGTTGGAATAGTTCGGCGGAGAGAGTGACCAGGTTGGTCGCAGTGCGGCTTCCACCCTCCTCCCTGTTATGAAACCAATAACACCGCCGGCGTGCGCGCGTGACAGCAACGTGGGCAAGTCGCTGCGCTTCGCCGTCCAGCACCGTGTCACCAGGCGTGCTATCGCCACCCACGCTGAAGCCAGCTAGTTTGTAGAGTTGGTTCCTGTACCAGGACGATGCCCCGACTGCCGGATCTCCAACAAGTATCACGACATCCGCCTGAAGCGCCTTCGCCTTGTGAAACGATCGGACGCGAATCTTTCGACTGCCGCCCGCGCGATCATGGCGAATTAGATCGCCGATCTCGCTATCGACCCATTCGCGGTCCTGGTGGCTATCGATGAGGACCAGCACCTGGTGCTGCTCCTTGATGGCCTCCTTGCAAAGCGCCAGCAAGGCTGCAGGCTGCCTCTCCTGCATCTGGATGGGTGCAGGCTCACGGGCAGCGCGGCCAGCTGCACGAGTACCCCGGCCAGAGCTTGCCGGCAGGTTCCGGACTAGGTTCTGGCCAGCGTCGATGATCAACTGATGTGAGCGGAAGCACTCCAGAAGATGGACGTGACTACACCCGCCCACTGCAGGGAAGATTTCTTCTATATCAGTCACCATCTTCGGTGATGTACCGTAGCTACCGAAGACCCACTGGCTGACGTCACCGGCAACCAGCAGGCTCGCGCACAGGTCGCGGGCAACAGCTTGGCCGCTGTCTCGGCGACGGATCTCTGCCAGCACCCCCCGAAGCCACCCAGCGACCGGTACCGTGTAATCCTCTCCATTGTCGACCAGCACGTGGCGGCAATGGCCAAGCACCCGCATAGGGACGTGCCTCAGATTCGCGGCGTGTCGATCGCTGAACAGATCGAACAGTCTGCCGAAGGGATAACTCGGCTGGTGCAGAGCTGCAAGGTGGCGTTCGAGGGCCTGCCAGTACATGCCCAACGCCTCGAAGAAGGCCGCGTCCGAATCGCCGGCGAGGAAATTCATCTTCCCGGGCACGGCGGCAACCTCTAGCCCCAATGCGTCAATCACTGACGCAACCTCGTTGAACAGTTCCAGTATCGGCACGCGTCGATCGGAGCCGCTGAGCTTGTAGCTGAAGGACGGCGGCGCTTTTGGCAGAGCCTTCAGGGCCTCAACCAGGGCGAAGGCCTCCTGATAGGAGTCCAGGTGCAGCAGCGGCTCCTGAAAGTACCCCTGCAGCAGAGTGCGCTTGATCGCGACTTCTTTGTAGAGCTCGACTCCAGCAGTGGGCGAGCGTTGTAGGTATCGATCCTCGCTACGGTCGAAACCCAGGACGACGTGCATTTTCAGCTGGGGAATGTAGCCGCTGCTGCTGTAAGTTCGGCCGCGAAGGGTGAACTGCCGGCGAGACGCCTGAACTCCTTCCAGCGGCCACATTCCAGCCTTTTTCCAAAGCGCCTCCAGCGTGTCACATAGCTCTGTGTCGAAGGCACTGAGCTTCCATGCGAGCGGAGCGCGTTTGATCACCTCGGGCGAGTCGACACCCAGATCTGGAATCTGGAGGGACGCCCCAAACAGATCCTGCACCAGATCTGCAAACCGCTTGTTGGTCCGATAAAGCAGGTTCAGGCAGTTGCTCATCTCAACCTGCTGGCGTGGCGTCAGTGTAGCGTCGAACGGTCTCCCATCATCCAGGGCGTCCAAGGCAGTGGCACTGAGGACCTCAAAGGGCACGCACCCGCCAAGGTCTGGGACGGAGCGTACCTGCTCGATGAGCGCTGCCCGGGGCGTTTTCACCACACGCAAGGCGGTCTCCAATGATATCTCCACCTGCCAAGAGGCCAGCAGAGTCTGCAGCTTGGCCGCAGTGTCCTGGCGGGACTCACGGCCGAACGTCAGTACCGTTATCTCACTCAGCGGCACCTGCAGGTAACGGTGGAGATAGATCACCCGCAACAATATCGTGAAGGTCTTCCCGCTGCCGGCGGCGCCTACGACACTGGTCGTCGGCGACCCAGAGAATATGGCCTTCCACTGCTCGGAAGTCGGCTGCTTATCGGGCGGCAGGTATCGACCACAGTCAGCACGCATCCGACTCTTGGATTCGGGGTTCGCGTCCAGACGCTGGGCACCGAATATCATCGTGTCGCACTGCGGAACAGTCACAATGGTGTCCGGCCGGTATTCAAGGATGACCCGTGTCGGTGCGCCCTCCTCTTGCTTGGCGCCGCGATCGCTTGACGCGCTTGCGTGCCCCTGGCGCCAGGAAGCAGGGTGGTGGCCACCGAGTAGATCCAGGCCAGCAGCCAGCAGGTCCGCGATCAACTTCTTGTGTAGCGGAAGATCGTCGTTGAGGTTCGTGCTCGAAACTGGTTGGGTCACAACGAGTGGTCCTGTCGGCTGCCAGCAAATGTGCTTCAGATTTTGGCGGCGCAGACCGCTCGCTGCACGCCAAAACGGCGCGCGGATTTCTGAACGGCACTTTGGCTAACGCACCTTCTGGAATCTCGCTATCGTCAGATCCCCGAGGAGATTTCCATCCAGCACGGGCTGGGTGATACCTCGGCACGAGGCCAATGGAGCAATTGATGAAACCAATCCCCCACGAGCTGGTTGAGTTCCGAAAGCTCTTGATCAGCCAGCTGCAGGCGTTGGGTGAAACGAAGTCGGTACCGGCCGGCACCGCCATCGCGTCATTCGACCAGGGCGACTCGCGGATTTACCTTGTGGTGAAGGGGACTGTCTCGATCCAGATATTGGACTTCGAACAAGAGAATGAGGTGACCGTTACCCACGTCGCTCCACATGGGGTGTTCGGGTTGCCAGACAGCGATAAAAGCACAGATCCACGTCGCCTACGCATCAGCGCGATCGCCAAGACACCATGCACAGTAGTGGAGCTGCAGCGTAGCCAACTCCTGCAGCTGGCCAGCAAGCACCCAGACATCATGATGGAGGTCTGCAACGGCTTGGCCCGCTTCACGATCAAGGTCGTGGAGAAGGTTGGACAGTTCGCGTTTTTCAGCGCCCGGGGCCGCATTTCCAGCGCGCTGCTGGACCTCTGCGCCCTACCCGACGCCGCGACCCATCCTTCCGGGTTCTTGATAAAGAACACCCGGATGGAGATAGCCAAGTTGGTTGGCTGCACCCGCGAAATGGTCGGCCGCGTCATGAAGGACCTGAACCGTGAAGGCATGATCACCACGGTCGGCAGACACACGATCGTTCATAACTCGAACGCTTCTGCCTGACAGAAGCGCGTCCCGCTTACGTGCCCAGCTATCCGACCCCTCGCCGCCGGCTCAGCGACAGTTCCCCGCCTTCCGGTACTGCGCGGTGATGGCTTCAGTCTCGCTGGCGAAGACCACAAGATTTCGTTGTGATATCTGCCCGTACGACGGGCATCCCTCTGGAAGGTGATAGATCCCTGAGTTGCGGTTAGCTTGAATCGATCCGCCTGCCTGGTCGCCGGTCACTGGAACCGAACCGACTGCGGAGCGCAGTGTTCTGATGAACGGTGCGTCGTTCGCGGCCGGCTGTGACTGACGCACGCTTGCCAAGCCCCGTTGTGGGATCAACTGGACACCAGTGGCGAAGCGACTGCGCCCCATCTGGATGAACACAGGCGCATGGTCGGAGACGTGAGCGCGCGCCTGCGCGTGAGTCCAACGGAGCATCGACGGATAGTTCACGACGCCGACTGCCGTGATGCCCAGCCCGTTGCGCGGCGCGACGAAGATGTTGTCGTAGAGATTCGCAAATTTTCCGGAGGTGTGAGAGAGCGTGCTTGCTCCTGAGGTGATCACAGGCACTGCATGCTGTCGAAGACTGGCAAACGCTGGGTGATTCGGAGGCATGTTGAAGTCGCCGGCCAGCAGTAGACTCTCTCCAGGATAGACTTCCTCAAGCCAAGCCCAATACCGGCCAAGTTCCTGCAGCTCCGGCACTCGATCAGCCTCGCCTTTGCCATAGATGATGTGGACCGTCGCGAGAGCGAAGGTGGAGCCGGATGTAGTGCGGAACTTCGCGGAAAACGGCTCGCGGATGAACACGTTCTTCCGGTCGAGGTAGCTGACCGCGCCTTCGTCGTAAGCGACGACGCTGTCACGGCTCAGGAAGGCGTATGACTCCTTGTAGCGGGAGCTCCCCACAGGGCTGGAGCTGATGACACTCCAGGGCTCACCCGTGCGAGCTTCAACTGCCGCTTCCACGCGAGCCACGCCCTCCTCGTTCATCACCTCCTGAATCGCCAGGAGGTCCACGGTCGCCGCAATCACCGCTACGGCCTCATAGGATTTCTGGTCCCCGTTGCCGAGACGCATCAGGTTCCAAGTCCCCAGGCGCACGTCCGCCGCCAGTGCGAATCCGTGAAGCATGCTTAACAGAATCAGGGCCGCAGCCGCTGCTGCCTTAACCATTCACTACCTCCAAAGGAAAATACTTCGAATCACAAGAATTAGGGTGGGCCCAGCTATGTTGTGCCGGCAGCGAGTCGGAATCGGCTCAACGCCTATCGGTCGCAAGCTGTGCTCCTTGCGTTGCCCCATGGTGGGAATGTGCGTCGAGTTCCCGATCGAACTGAGAGATTCGCTGCATCAGTACTGCGGTACCCCGTTCAACCACTCCACGGGCGCTCTCACAGAGAATATCGGTACGACGGCCGTTCAGCTTGCTAAGCAGCGTGACCGCCGCGCGATGGGCGTTCTGCGCGTGGAGCATCTCGTGCCCATGCAGCGCGGCGCTGAACCGGCGCCATTCGCGAACGGCGCCGGCGGTCAGCCGCTGCGAGTCAACCAGCTGCGGCAGGTGAACTCTGACCCTCAGGAACACCTGGCCGTTATCGATCAGGCACCCTTCAGATGTGGGAACAAGGTCATACGTCGACCGCAGATCCCAGGTGGTCAAACCGGCGTAGTAGGATTCGTCATTCTTGCTCGGCGCCTGGCGTGCCATGTCTGCTTGCACCTCTGCCAGACTCCGACCGCGCACAGGATACGGCACCACCTGGAAATCGACCTCCGGCACCGAAGCCGCCCGAGAGAGCACCGGGGCCAGAAGAAGTAGGACCGCAGAGGCGGCCCTGAGGCGTGGACCCATCTGCGTCACCCTGCGGGCGTGGCCATGGGCGAAGCTGTAGTCGTGGTGCGCCGCTGGAGCTTGCGAAGGCAGTCTTGGGCCTCACGCAGTTCACGCTTGATAAGGGAGCGCTTGCCGATGTGGTTCTGGTACATGTGCTGGGCAATCTGCACGGCGAGTTCGGCCGCTGCTGCGTGGCCATACATCCACGCATTGCGCAGTTCCTTCATCGCCTCAGGCAGAAGCCCAGCTTCGGTGTTCAGCTCACCGAGGGAAAACGACGCCTCCACGTCCCCGGCGACCGAAGCCGCGCGAAAGAACTGCAGCGCTTCTTGTTGCCGGGCGCTGGTGTAGAGCAGCTTGCCCAGGTCTGTTTGAGCAACCGGGTAGCCGAAGTCAGCAGCCACGCGCAGGAGCCGCTCACCCTCCTCTAGCGCACCAGCAGCGATGGCCTCGTGCGCTAGGTGGTACGCGCTGAGAGGATGGCGTTCTCCAACCTCTCGATAGAGTGCGGCCGCCTTCTCGCTGCTACCGGCAGCGGCCGACACTTCATAGCATCGGGCCAGCGCAATTCCGGCTGCCAGAACACCTTTGCTCAGAGCTGCGCGCAGAAGCTCTATCGCTTCGGCACGCTTGCGGTCTTCCTTCGGCAGCGCCATCTGGAACGACAGCTTAACCTCACTGGCCCACAGCATCAGTTGCCGGGGGTCATTGGATGGCAGTGTCTTGAGCTTCTGGCCCCAGAGGTGACCAGCCAGACGTAGCTCCTTAGTCTCGAAATCCTCGGTGAAGATGTGGCCAGAGGCGGGGTCCAGGGCCATGTTCCCAAGCAGACCTAGGGGGATGATGCGGTTGAAGGCCACCCCGTTGATACGCTGCCCAAGCTGCCACGAGCTATGGATGGCACCCTCGATACAACGCAACTGCAGGGCGGCTCTGGCGAGGTCCAACTCTGCCGCCGGCATAGTTGGTGCGCAGGGACGCACCTGAGACAGCACGGCGCCCCACCCTCCTTCCACGCCGACACCCGCGGTGGAAATGCCGAAGCGGTTGATTGCTGCGGTACCCCGGCGGACCTCGCCACCAAGCGGCTCGAAGCACACACCCTCCTCATGGAGCAGGTAGTTCTGCGCATGCAGATCGGATGGGTTGAAGCATGCTGCGAACGTGGGTACGCCGGCCTTCGCCAGCGCGACCGCCGTCGCGGCGAGTTCTACTTCAACCGGTTCCAATGCCTCAGTTGCAGGATGAACCCACAGAGCGAGGTCGACAGCGTCGGTGCCACCGGCGCGGGCAGCCTGGTGGTCGAGAATCGTGCACGGCGGGATGCCCAGAGCGGAGGCTACTTCGCCGAATGTGGTTGTCGCATCTTCGTCGAAGCATTGTAGGATCTCGATGGAGCCAGGTCTGCCCAACATATCCCCGGCAAGACTGGCCCAGGCAGACCGATCAATCCTGATCATTGGGTCCGAACCGAGGAGCAGCACACGCCGTGTGCCGCTCCACTGCCCCAGCGGGGCATTGGCGATCACTGTGGCCACCAGCGCCGCCGGCGCGACCAGGGAAGATGCATTGTCTATCTTCAGGTGGACGGGGGACTCGATGCCCTTTGCACGCATCTGCAGCTTCAAGTGATGCATCCAGCTTGCCGTGAGGTCACTGAGATTCTTGGCGCGGACAAAGGCTTGGGCTAGAGACAATTTCGGAACCTCATTTTGAGTTTGCCAGGCAGTGTAACGGGGGGATACTTCACGGCGTGTTCAAAACGGCGGCTGGAAAATCGGAATCCTCCCGTTATGTTGCTTCCTATCCAGCCTCCGAAGTTGCCGCGATGACAAAGTCCAACCCAGTAATGAGCGCCATTGATCATGCCCACACCCTCATCGCGTCGCTCGATGAGCTGCGGACCGCACTCGAGCACGCCAGGAATGAGCTTCGAATCGACGCGGCCTATGGCATAGATATGCGCACCATCGTTGAAGTCGACCCCAAAGCCCCCATTGAGGTGAGCCAGCTCGAAGGAGATCATGCGGTTGACTTCGTGATCAAGGCATTGACCTCGGTGACCCTGGAGTCGGATCAGAATCCCAGGATAACCCTCAGGGTTCCGGGCGCTGTTGGGCTACCAGCAGCGCTTGTCGAACAGGTGCGCCACACCAACCAGTTGCGCAACAACCTGTACCTGGCAATGCACGACCTCACCGAGGCCAGGAACCGGCGAAGTGTGTGGCAGAAGTTTCCGGCGATATCGGGGCTGCAGGCACTTCGCCTGGCCGTCGTGCTGGAAAACCCGACGCGTATATCTTTCTTCTGGGCAGTTGGCTCATCCCTGAAGCGCTACCAGGTCGCGGACCTGAGAAAGGAAATGGTAGCTCAGCTGCCAGACCCTACGGACGACCTCCCCCCCTACGACCTGCGCAACGTCCCCGAAAAATCGGTCGAACGTCGGTTGAAGGGCCAACTGAACAGCCTCGTCGCTCTGCCAGCCGCCGAGCAGGTGGCAATTCGACGGCCAGTACGCCCACACATTCGCGCGCGCGTCGACGCCATCGACGAACACGGCCACGCGATCATCGGGGCGTCCCCCTTGGCGCCCGTTCCCTTCGTTTATGACGTGTCCTCCCGGCCGCCGGTCATCAAGGCGTTGACGAACTATCCCGGCTCTTCTGCGGAGCGTGAAAAACCGTATAACCACGCGCAACTTGAGCAAGAGCCGTTTGACTCCGTGATGAACCTGTATCGCTACAAGGAAGGCCACAAGCGCTTCGGCCCGGTTACCAAACAAAGTAAGCAGTCGCGCAGCCTGCGACTGACGAAGTCAACAGAAGGCACCGACATTTGATGCATTCCAGTGAACACTCTGCCGTTCTCCGCCTTGCCAACCTCACCAGGGACCTGGAGGCCATAGACGAGCGCTGCCGCGCCAACGCCTTCCGCGACATCCTCGAGATGGCGGAGGATGGCGACGGCGAGGCTATGTTCCAGGTCGCCCGCTGCCTGCAGCAGGGAATCGGAGTCGAGACTGACCATTCAGGGGCTGATCGTTGGTTGCGACTATCGTGCGTGGCCACGCCGGCGTCGCGCATGGCGCTTTACACCTATGGGATGCAACACGTTCTGAAGCAACGTCCGAACGCCGACGCACACAAAGGGATTACTTTCATTGAGCGTGCAGCTACCCAGGGGTACGTACGCGCGATCCTCGCGCTGGTCGACATCGTTGAGAACGGCCTGGCCGAGATCAAGCCCGACGTGCGCCGCGCCTACCGGCTGCTCGCAGGCTCGCTGAGCAACGCCGACGATGGGCAGCTGCACCAGGCCTACTTCAGCTTCATCGAACGCCATAGCCCAATCACCACCCTTCTGGACTCCTGACCATGTACGTCGAGCAACGCGATCGCCTACTCGCCAATCTCGCCCTGGGCCTCTCGAAAGTAAAAGCCAACAGTATCGTCGCGCGCGCCTATGGGTACACCGAACTGGAAGATGCTAAGGATGCGCTCGCATCTCCGATCAACGGGCTGCAGAAGGTCAAGACGCCGGCTGATATCAAGGCGCTCGGCGACAACGTGCTCCAGATGATGGAGTTCGTGAGGATGGCGCAGAACCTTGTGGCGCCGAAACTGCCCAATGTCACCAACGGGGTGCCGCAGGGGGTGATGATTGCCACGATGTGGGGGTTCCCGAACTTCGAGGCGCTCAAAGCTTATGCGCGCCAGGACAAGATCGATCCGACCTCCACCGATCCGGTCGAGATGGCGCGGTTCAAGCGCCGCACGAATTTCATTCCGCCAAGCCAGTACCTGCTCGGGCGCGACTACTCCGGGTCCACGCTGATCATCCACACCAACCCGGCCGAGACATCCCAGTGGATCGACCAGGAACTTTGCCTCAATCATTTGGATGACCTGCAGGTAGCTATTGTGCGCTGCAGCCCTGACGGCGACGACTACATCAACCGGTATAGCCGGCACCACGTCGTGCTTCGTCAATCGCTCAGTGAGGAGCACAGCTCGTTCATCCTGGGTGCGCGGCAAGCTGACAATGCGGCGCGCCTGGCAGTGTCGATCGTCCCTTCGCGCACGTACACCCTGGAGGAACTGGTCGCCGCCCACTACGCCGCACTGGGCGAGCTCTCGCCTCGCGGCCGCTCACTCATCATCGACCGAATATCGCTGAGCCTGGAAACCGATTCGCTCGATGCCGGCATGAAGCTCGCGCACGGGATGGGGCTGAATCTAGTTCTTGTCACTGCCACGCCGACTGCCGACCTCTGGCCCCGATTTGATTCGCGGCTCATCTTCGGCTTCGACCGCTCCCTCCCCCTCTCCGGCAACAGCGAAATGAACAGCGCCTTGATCTTCGCCACGCCGTTCGTTGGCCTGAAGCGTCACAATCTCCAGCTGGTGTACCACTCGACGGCAACAGGGCCTGTCTACGGAACCGTTCAACTGGTGCCGGACGAAAAGCCCAAGGGCGCGAAGCTTTTCAAGCGGATCTTCGGCGCGCCGGTCATGGGGTGAGATGGGCAAAAGATTCTGCATGCGCAAACAATCTTCGCCCTTCAGGGCGGAATCATGTATAGCGTCAAAAAAAGGTGATTTTAAATCAAGCGCGGGCGGAACCGACGAGCGGCGCCGTGGTCAAACAAACACTCGTTCACTGGGTTGATTGTCTTGCAATGTGATGCAGATCACTGACCCCCCATTAAACACAGGCTGCTATCCCCTCGAAATTGTTTGCAGCGACTTCACAAGTTGAGAGCTATAGTGGAAAATGTGGGCAATAGGACTCACCGTCTGAATTTTGACGGAGCCCTCAGGATGAGAGATTTTTGAGGAAATGCATAGGCTGATTAGACCTCCTAACTCCTAAGTCACCCCCCTCTACATATCCGCCTTTGGGTGCCGTTGCATTTCCTCGACTTACACAGAAGGCCCGACCAGTAATGGTCGGGCCTTCGTGCATCTGGGGTTCTGTCAGATCGAAATCGGGAACACTGACGCGAGGTCATGGAGAAACTCATACTCGGCCGTGTCCGGCTTGACGTCATCCAAAGCGACGCCCAGTCGATAGCCCCCCTGGCGAGGTTCGGTGCCGATATTCACCACCTTACCGAGGAAGACGAGCTCCTCTCCGGTTCGTAACGTCAGCTTCATGTAGATCTTGTCGCCGGCGCCGTGGCTTTTCGATGTGAGGATGAGCGCGCCAGCAATCGAGAGATCGCGTATCCGGCAATCACTCCACCCCAGCAGCCCCTTGAATAGCCCCTGCGAGCGGATCTTCTGATCCGCAAGGGAACTCTCTGCAACTGTGTATCTGGTGTGACGACGGTTGGAAGCATTCATCCCTATCCCCTTAGCTGTTTGCCGCGGCTCAGACCTGAGGGAGTTGGTTACCCGCTTTTGGCTGGAACTGCGTTGAAATCGGAATACTATCAGCGACATCCGACGTTCCAGGTCCAAAACGCCAGCAGGAAGTTCGTCATCATTTAAGTCCACCATTCCGGAGCCCAACCTCCAGTCCGGACGCCGACCTCTTATAAGGAGCCACAATTGGTGACGTGGTATCGCAATTGGAAGCTGCAACTCATCGAGAGAGCACTGGAGGAGCACCGATCGCTCCTCGGCGCCGTCGAGGCACTAGCCGATAAGCCAATGCTCGATCTCTACGACGATGTCCTAGGAGTCCTCTCTGGCCCTCGCACTCTTCGTATCCGCAAGGCTCCATCCCTCAGTGCCGCGCTGCAGCTCCATGGCGCCAAGCGGTCGTTCGCCCGCGCGCTCTACCATCAACAAAAGCTGGCCGACCTGAGGATTTAGTCTCAGAAACCGGATTTTTTGGGGCAGTCCCCTTCCACTATTAGTGGCAAGAGAATGCAGAAAGGCCCCAAGCCAATGTTTAATGAAGCGAAATCCGTGCGTGCCTGGGATCTGGCAGATCCCAGTACAATGAAATCGCATTTCACATCCGCCAGCTTCTACATCGTCATCGATGGGGTACTGCACCAGTCGGTGCGTCAGGCCGCTTCAACTATCAAAGGTGCTCTCAGCCGATTCTCCGGTATCCAAGTGAAGGGGCCTTTGGCCCTCCCAACAGTGCGTCGCCGCCATGTGATTCTGCGTGAGGCCAAGACACATGACTCATCCAGAATGTACTGCTCCAACGCCAAGCGAATACGCAACGTCCTGCTGGTGATGAATCCAACCTCGGAAGCGATCGCCTCTCTGATCGCCCTCCCGATGCCCAGCACGATTAACATCGAAGTCCAATCGTGCCGCGGTCAGTTCGAGCTAAAGGATGGCCAATAATGGCTTCCGGTACCTGTACGCCATGATGAAAAACCCAACTCTTTCCGTCTACGAAACCCCCGAGCCAGCTTGGTTCGATAGCTCACCGCAGAAAGGCCCGTGGGCGACCTGGCTGATCAATGGACACCACTTTGGGTCGGTGATCAATCTTGAAGCACGCACCCAGCTAGATACTAGCCGCGGTGATTTCTACGTTATCCTGAAGGGCTGTGTTGTCTCGTTTGGCGTGGCCCCTGACACCACCAGTCGCCGCGTGTTCGTCGACGTGCTGCGCCATGGCGACCTGATTTGGCCCCTGCGCCAGAAGCAGGTGGAATTCGTGTTTGAGACCCGCTCCCGCACTTACCTGCTGAAGGTCCCCCGGGCCAAGTACGCCGACTACATCATTGCGAATCCGCACAGCGACACCGTGCTGATGGCTGCAGAGTTGGACCTGATGACCAAACACTCCCAGGCAGCCCACGTCCAGTTCTCCCGCGACATAGACCGCATTAAGCGCGTGATACAGATGCTGGTTGAGCATCCTGACGCGCGACCGACCGGCCGCGGAATCGAGGTGCACGCCAGCAAGGAGGAGATCCGCTCTCTCGCTGGCGTCGAACGACGCTCCGGGAGCCGGGCGTTCAAGACTCTCGAGGATGAAGGCACCATCACCTTCAACGGGTACAAGACGTTCTACTACTGCGCCAAATCGCCAGAGGTGCCATGAGGACGCGTAGCTCCAACCTCGCTGTGAGCAAGCTCGCCGCGTACGCTGAAGATCCGGCGGCCTTCATCAAGGTCGACGGCAAAGCCTACAACCCCAAACTGGCCAGGGAGGGTACCAGGGCGCACCAACGGATCGGTGCAAGCCCGAGCAAGGGCGCCTTCATCATGGGCGTACTGCTGGTGATCGCCGCACTCGTCTACTTCAAAGTGATCGACCTATAGCATGACCCTGATTCTGTGTGTCGTCGCCGCCGCGGTGGTGCTGTTCCTGGTGCTCCAGCGGCAGGCTCCGCAAGGGATCTACCGCAAGTTCGGGCTTAAACCAGGAGAGTGGGAGCTACTCAGCTCCGACCTAGGGAAAGGACACGCTCGGAGTCGCATAGGTGCGTACGGCGTCGCCGGCGAGCCCGACGCATTGTTTCGCGGCGCCCGGACCGGCCAAGTGGTGGTGGGTGAGTTCAAGAACCGGCGCTACCGTGGGTTCGTCCGCAGGCGCGAGTTCTATCAGGTGATTCTGTATGTGGGGCTAGCCCGGGAGGCGCTCGGCGCCACCAATGTCGTGGGAATACTTGCCTTCAACGACTCGTGCGTTGAAATCGCCCATGATGAACAACTTTTCCGGGCGCTGATCGCTCTGCGGGGTGAGGTGCTTGGTTCACTAAAACGCCGCAGCCCGATCAATGACAGACCCCTGCACAAGCGGATGTCCGTCACGCCGAGGAACCGGAAGGTCCGGTTCCTCACGTAACCGTCAGATCACCTCGGCGAGGCGACCGAACGCCGGGAAATAGAGGATAGGTTTCACTGGCAGAGATATGCCTGCGTCCTCAACCACCAGCTTGTACTCCAGCATCTTCGCCCGATATCGGGCCACTTGGCGGCGCACGAAATCCTCTTCGCTCATCCCCAACGGGCATTCCGGGGTCTTGTAGTCAGCGATGTAATAGACGTTGTCGTCGATGAAAGAGCTGTCCAGGACACGGTGTACCCACCGGCCGTTGCGGTAGGCACTGACTTGCACCTCGTATCCAGCGCCAGCACGCGACTTCAGAATCCACTGGCCATGCTTGCAGGTGATGGTCTTGCACACCAGATCGACCACGCGGCTGACTCCGGCCGTCACCTCGGCAGCAGGGTAACCCGCTCGGCGCAGCATCGACGAGATCGCCTGGGACTTGGACTTCACCCGTTCAACACTCCAGCCGTCCACTCCCTGCTTACCGATCTGCTCGACCATCCAGTGATAGACGATGCCCACCGACTTGGCGCGGTAGTCGTCGCCCTCCTCCTCTCGCAGCTCATCGTTCAACTCGTTCTCGGTAGGGATCTGGTCGTTGCTGGCGGCCGGGACGAACACGGTCGCTGGCAGCTTGATCTCAAAGCCAGTGGCCAGGCGTGCTTTGCTCGGCACACCGGTCTGGCAGGCTGCTGTGAACGGGATACCCGGCTCTGCCTGGTTTACTGCCTCTGCGAGGGCGGGCCACAGGCATTCCAGCAACGAGCCTGACGCCGGCTTCACATCTCGCGCCGGTTCGTCTTCCAACTGAGGGAGTCGATCAACAGTCGCAAACAGGTGGCAGTTCTGGCGGGCGCGAGTCGTGGCCACATAGGCTGTACGGGCAGTCTCCTGAGCAGAGTCGTTGCGGACCATCTTCCCAACAAACGAGAACAGTCGGCTCTCAGGAGTTGTCGGATCGATGTCACCGAGGTTCGGCACAATGGTGAAATCGCCCTCGACCTGGCGCCAGTAGAATAGCGGCACGTCATCTCGCGCGCCGCTGCGGCTCAGGCCTGGTATCAGGACCACGTCGAACTCCAGGCCTTTGGACCCGTGGAAGGTTATCACGGTAACCGCACCTGCCTTCGGACTCGCGTAAACCTTGTCGATCGCACGGTAAAACGCGTGAGGGTCGACCAGGTCACCGGTGGCAGTGTGCTGGGTCAGCAGACGGAAAATGGTCTCGACGTCGTCCATCTCCCCACGATTCACCGTCGCCGGGCCGCCGAGGGCGATCCATGCGGACTTCACTGCCCAGGCAAGCTCTGTACCACGCGCTGAGCGCTCAACGCCCTCCAGCACGTCCAGGAACGCGCGCACGCGCTGCAGTCCTTCGCCGCTCAGCTTGGCTTGAACCTCAGCAGCACGCAGTGCTTCACGCACGACGCGACCACCAGAGGCAATGACAAGGCAGTCGGCCCAGCTCAGGCCCACAAATGCGGACCGCAGCAGCGAGAACCAGGCTGTGCGGTCAGCGGCATGCCAGAGCGCGCGGATGAGCGCGATCACTTCTGAAACCGGCGCCGCCTCGCCAATCGGCTGGATGTCCTGCCCACAAACCTCGATACCTGCCGCCTGCAGCGCAGGCAGGATGTGGCGGAGGTGAGACCGGCTGCGAACCAGCACCGCTACAGACTGAGTCGGGTCCTCAGCGAGGGCTTTGCGGGCCTCCTCTACGACGGCTTCGGCCTCGCCCAGTGGGCCGGTGGCCAGGGCGTGGATATGCATCCCACCGTCGCCCTCGCGCACCGGTATAGACGGGACGAATTGGTAGGCCGAATCCTTGAACACGTCCAGGTAGGTCTCGTTGTTCCAGTTCACCACGCCCGGCAGCGAGCGGAAGTTGACCACGAGCCGATTGACCTCGATCTGCTTCGGACCGAACGAGCCGGCCTCTACGATGGAGGTGAACAGTTTCAGGTCCGCACCGCGAAACAGGAAGATCGATTGGAAGCCGTCACCGCACATAAAGATCGAGCGGTTGTCATCACGTTCCCAGTGACTGATAAGTCCTTCGAGAAGGTCGTATTGGGCCTGGTTGGTGTCCTGGAATTCGTCCACCAGAATGTGGGAGATGCGATCTTCCTCCAGCAGTGCATCGCCGACGTAGTCCTCGCCACCTAGCGCCTGGATCGCACGCTGGGCAACCTCTGGGAAGTCCAGGGTGTTGGAGCCCTCGAAGGCGAGGGTCAAGTTGGCCAGCAGGTAACGCAGGATCACGGTGAGGTGGCGGCACATCTCTGCCGAACGGGACGAGAACGAGGTGTCCGGCAGCGTGGCCAGTACCTGCAGGGCTGCTGCGTAGACCTGGGAGTTGCCGCTGTCTTTGATAGCAGCAAGAAGCTCGTTCATGTTCTTGGTCATCGGGTGCTTCGCAGGGAAGCCCTGGCGGGAGTCGACACGCGTCCGCACGCCACCGGTGGTGGTGAGCATGAAACCAGCGAAATCGCGCAGGTAGGTGAGGCACGCTGCGTCAGTGCCCAGGGTCGGCGCGCCGGCTGCCCATTGGAATCCTTCCAGAAAGCCAGAGGAAGTTTCCAGGCAACGCATGCATTCTTCCAGCTCGGTGCCGCGGATCGTGCTAATGACCTCGTCAGCGGTGCGCTCAATGCTCGCGGTCACCGCGTCAGCCATGGAGTCAATGTCCAGGGTCATGATTCGGCCGGCCCACTGGTCGCGCTTCCTCAGCAGGACTTCAAATAGAGGAACGAGGCTCTCAAAGCGGTTCTTCGCGAAGGTGAGCACAGCCTGCAGCGCTTCAAGCAGCTGCTCTGGCACGTCCGGGTCGTTTACCGACTTCAGCGTGTCGAGGATGGCCTGGCGATAGACCAGGGATGGGTCGTCGGAGGTCTTGCCGCCACCCAGCCCGGCCATGATCGGCGTCTTGCTGGCCAGGGATGCGCAGAAACTGTCGAAGGTCATGATGCGCAGACGGCTCGGGTTGAGGAGGAGGTTCCAACCGAGCTTAGCGTCGCGCTCCAGCACCAGGCGCGCCAGCTGATACTGCACCGCTTCGTGAGGCTTGGTCGGCACTTCGCCGCAGGATGCGTTGGCCAGCACACTGATCACACGCTCCACGATCTCAGCAGCTGCCGCGTTGGTGAAGGTGATGGCCAGCACCTCTTCAGGCCGCTCTACCACGGTAAGGCAAGCGAGCATGCGCTGCTGCAGTGTGGTTGTCTTACCAGAGCCTGCCGGCGCCAGCAGCACCATCGAGCGACGCGGATCAACAGCCAAGGCACGCGAGGCGCCGTCGTGCGGATTGAGCGCGGCGATACCGGAGAAAATGGTATCCAGGTGAGGCATGGTAGGCAGAGATTGGTAGATGGTCATGGTCGGTAGCTCCTTTGCTGATGTAGCCAGAATAACGGTCGGCTTGTGTGCCACTAGCCCACGGCAGACCCACCAAAGAAAGGGCCGGCCAGAGTGATGCTGGTACCGGCCAGGCTGTGAAGCCGTATTCCCTGCTCGCTTAACGCGCTAGGGGAGCCAGGTACTCGTAGCCCATCGGAAGCTCCTTTCCGCCCAGGCTAAGATCAGCCACGCCAGCCATGAAGCCCTCGCTCATATTCATCAGCTCGTTGTTCCAGGCCTCACACTGAAGCGTCCACTTCATGTCGTCGTCGACCACGTCCCGGCGAGTAGCGCTAGACTTCGGAGTCAATGCAGCAGTGAAGTTGCTTCGCGTGTGGAAGCCCAGCGACTTGGAGTTGACCTGAGCCAGCGCAATGCCGTCGATCCGCTCGATGCCCTTGGCCTTGTAGTCGATCTGGGTGGCGTAGATCGGCAACTGCGGCTCAGTCAGGCTGCCGGCATTCAGGCTGTTCATTCGCATCGCGTTGCCGGTCTTGTAGTCGTGCACCAGATCGCGGTACAGGGTCTTCTCTGAGTTCAGGAACACGCGGTCACGGCGGTCGACCTTCACTGTCAGAACCACCTCACCGATAGTGATTTCGTGCGGCTCTTCGAAGCCGAGAACCTCGAACTCCAGTTCGCGCTGTTTCTCCAGCTCCAGCCACTCCAGAGTCAATGAAGTCAGCCGGAGTTGCTCAAGAGCAATGAGGCGGGATCCGTAGCGCCAGATGAGCTTGTTCAACAGCTTCTCCGAGGCCTCGGCCACCTTGTCGCACACCAGCTGATAGAGCTGGCCTTCCAGCATGGCTTTCAGTGCCTCGGACGTCCGAACCTCACGCCAGAACATTTCCAGTACCAGGTGAATCATGGTGCCCTGGATGCGCGGATCGAACCCCACCACCGGGGATGGAAACGCTGTGGCGCCCAGGCGATTCCGAGCAAATGAGAGGAACGGCGCTTCGGCGTAGTCCTTGAAGATCTGCACGCCGCCCCGTAGGCGAGTGAGTTCCTCGGCGGAGACCGTCGGCACAGTTTCCTCAGCGAACACTGCGCGATCCAGGCCACCGAGCAACTGGTCGAGGAAGTCGCCTTTAGAGGCAATTCGATCTGCCGTTGCTGGCCAGCGGCCGAAAAGCTCGCTTGCGCCGCTCGCAGCGCCCTTTTCGTTGTGGCTTGCACACGACACTGTGATCTCCGCACTGATGCTCAACAGTGCCGTTACCACCGCCTGGGCATGCTCCAGCGTGCCATCGCTCGATGCCTCGCGAATGCCTGCTGAGACCTGCAGGTCAGCAGGCATGAACGGCGACGGTTCCATGCGTGCGGGCAGCACGCTGTTGGCCGCGCCCACAATCCATACCGCATCAAAGTGCAGACCAATGGCGTCCTCGTAGCCCAGAATCGAAACCGGCGCGACGTGCGAGATCCGAGGTTGAAACTGACGGGTATCAACGATCTCCCGCAGCCACATGAAGGCGCGCTGATATGGGACCGTGCCGAGCTGGGCATCCAGCGTGCGGAACAGGTTAAGCGCCTCGTCCCACGCCTTCATGGTCTGGAAGCTCGCACTATCCATTTCACGCTGGCCAGGCCATCCCATGCCCACCAGCGCCTGAGAGATGTGATCAGCCCACTCAGATGGGTAGCGAGCCTGTTCGCCGCTGATCAGTGCCTCCAGATAGCCCGCGTAGCGTTTGCGGAAGTCTGGCACCGCGTCGCCCTTGTAGGCGCCGACGGCGCGGAGGAAGTCGTTGCCGCTCATGTTGAGGCCCATGTTGTCTCGCAGCCACACGTCGACTAGCGCACGGCTGGAGGACTCAGTTCCGTCCCCGGCGATCCAACGCGAGCGCAACACGCGGCTGAAGGCCTCAGGATCAGCCTCATGCGGAGTGATAGACAGGATGTCCATAGCTGCACGCACCACTGGGCGGCTACCCAGCGTGGCACCACTGGAAATATCCCACGGGGCACGTGTCTCGCCATCCGGCCCTACAGGTAACAGCGAACCTGGGCTTGCGTGGAGGCTCAGGGCGTCGAGCAGGGGCGCCTGGAAGGAACGCATATCGGGTACCAGGATTGCGATCTGCGGCGCGGCCAGAGGAGTCTCAACGTAGGGCTTCAGCTGATCACCGACCCACTGCGCAACCTCGGTGAACTCCGCCGCGGCGTTGTGGGCCCGTACCAGTGTTGGAGTGGCTTGTGTCCCCTCGGGCGACACGATCACCAGCTCAGTACCAATCGCTTCCAGTGCGCTGAACACTGCCGCTTCCGCCGGGTTCAGCTGGGTCATACCGATCACTATGATCTTCTCAGGCGCCTGGACCTGACCTTCTTGAATCGCCTTCAGCAACAAGCCTGGCAGGTGAGCGCGGAAAACCCACTGTTTTGCGGCGCAAACGGCATCGAGTTGGGTTTTCCACTGGTAGAAGGCCTCGAACTCCGCACGGAAGGCGAAGCGTTCCCGGGCCATGGCGATCTGGTACTTGTGGACCAGTGAGTAGGCCTGGCCGACGCGGCGCGCCGCGCTGGTCGACGAGATCATGTTTGCCGGCAGCAGCCCTGACTGGTCGATCACCGCCTTGACTGTGGCCAGCTCCTGGACGGGGAAGAGCAGTTGCTCATCAGGCATCAGCTCAAGCCAGGCGTGCTCGATCCACGAGGTGATGGTTTGGATCTTGCCCTTGGCGAACCAAGCCTTGTGACCGCCGACCGACTGCATCAGCGCCGCCTGCTGTTTGAGGTGGCGAGCAACGCGTTCTGTGGATGCCAGCACCAGGGTGCCGTCGGTCAAGCGGGCCAATTCTGGAATGAAGTTCATGCGGGTGGTCTCCGGTTCTGATGGAGACAGCCTAACGTCGCCTCGTCGTGCCACCAGCGGAATAGAGATCACACATTCTTCGCGTTATCCGGCCGGATTTGGGGCAGTGCCCGCCCACTATTTAAACAAGGACAACGACTGAGTGACATTACGCAATGACACGTTCGAGTATTCCAGAGGCGGCGCAGTGGCCAAATGAGACGGTGCAACCGTCCAAGTTCGCCTTGGCGTATCAGCCTGTTGTAGATATCACTCGTGGCCACGACGTGGTGGTCGCGTTCGAGTCGCTCCTGCGTGTAACCCGAGGTGGCGTCACCTTCGGTCCACTCGACCTCGTGGCCGAGGCTGAAGCCAACGGCAGCATTGTCGCTATCGACCGGTGGGTGCTCGGCGAGGTGATCAGACTCGCGAGGACGCGCCCGGCGCTCAGTGTCTGGATCAATACAAGCCAGCTGTCGATCGCAGACCCCAGCTTCCTCACAGACGCGATACGCGCACTGGCGGCTAGCCGGACCCTCGGCCGGATCTCCTTCGAGATCACCGAGACCGCCAACGTCGACGCCCAACTGCTCGCCAAGCGTCTTGAAGTCCTCAGGCTTCGAGCGATAACGGTGCTCATCGATGACATTCGGGATGGCCACGCTAAACGTGGGCTATTGCTGAGCGATGCCGTCGCGGGATGCAAGCTCTCCTGCGAAACGATGCTCGAGTTGCAC
>Ga0209343_10002412_pt1 | contig 24143 bp, 18 predicted proteins | sample RifCSPlowO2_02_FD_184026 | JGI IMG/M metagenome (GOLD analysis project Ga0209343, IMG submission 184026) | Groundwater microbial communities from Rifle, Colorado - Rifle CSP2_plank lowO2_0.2 (SPAdes) (version 2) | ecosystem: Environmental > Aquatic > Deep subsurface > Groundwater | place... | reverse complement strand
TGACGACGCGGGATGGAGCAGTCTGGTAGCTCGTCGGGCTCATAACCCGAAGGTCGTCGGTTCAAATCCGGCTCCCGCAACCAGATACTCAAAAAGGCCACTCAATCGAGTGGCCTTTTTGTTTGTGCCGCATTCAGACTCCCCTGTGCAACCAGTCTTTAGTCGTCCTCACCCAAAGCGAAGCGGCCGCCCCGAGGCGCATCTTGCTCGGCAACCCCTATAGCCAGCGCCACGCTTATCCAAACAAGCCACTGCAAGCGACGCTCAGCGCTGGTCAATTCGCCGCGCCGCCGCTAGAATTGCGCACTTTTTGATCAGAGGCGCAGCAAGCGCCCAGCATCCACCCGTACACGCCTGAGGTTAACCGCATGTCCACCCCCGCCACGCCAAAAGTCGGATTCGTTTCACTCGGGTGCCCCAAGGCCCTGGTGGACTCCGAACGCATCCTGACCCAACTGCGCATGGAAGGTTACGAAGTCGTCTCCACCTATCAGGACGCCGACGTGGTGGTGGTCAACACCTGTGGCTTCATCGACAGCGCCAAGGCCGAGTCCCTGGAAGTGATAGGTGAAGCCCTCGCCGAAAACGGCAAGGTCATAGTCACCGGCTGCATGGGCGTGGAAGAAAGCGCGATCCGCAATGTACACCCCAGCGTGCTGTCCGTGACCGGCCCGCAGCAGTACGAGCAAGTACTCAACGCCGTGCACGAAGTGGTGCCGCCCAGTACCGAGCACAACCCGCTGATCGACCTGGTACCGCCCCAGGGCATCAAGCTCACCCCGCGCCACTACGCCTACCTGAAGATTTCCGAAGGCTGCAACCATAGCTGCAGCTTCTGCATCATCCCCTCGATGCGCGGCAAACTGGTCAGCCGCCCGGTGGGTGAAGTGCTCAGCGAAGCCGAGCGTCTGGTCAAGGCCGGGGTCAAGGAACTGTTGGTGATCTCCCAGGACACCAGCGCCTATGGCGTCGACGTCAAATACAAGACCGACTTCTGGAACGGCCAGCCGGTGAAGACGCGCATGACCGAGCTGTGCGAAGCGCTCTCCAGCATGGGCATCTGGGTACGCCTGCACTATGTCTACCCCTACCCACACGTCGACGAACTGATCCCGCTGATGGCCGCCGGCAAGCTGCTGCCGTACCTGGACATCCCCTTCCAGCACGCCAGCCCGAAAGTGCTAAAAGCCATGAAGCGCCCGGCCTTCGAAGACAAGACCCTGGCCCGCATCAAGAGCTGGCGCGAGATCTGCCCCGAGCTGACCATACGTTCGACCTTTATCGTCGGCTTCCCCGGCGAGACCGAGGAAGACTTCCAGTACCTGCTCGACTGGTTGAGCGAAGCTCAACTCGACCGCGTCGGCTGCTTCCAGTACTCGCCGGTTGAAGGCGCGCCGGCCAACCTGCTCGACAACCACGTACCGGACGATGTGAAGCAGGAGCGCTGGGAGCGCTTTATGGCGCACCAGCAGGCCATCAGCGCCGCGCGCCTGCAGCTGAAGATAGGCAAGGAACTGGAAGTGCTGATCGACGAAGTCGACGACCAAGGCGCGGTCGCCCGTTGCTACGCCGACGCCCCGGAAATCGACGGCAGCGTGTTTATCAACAGCACCGCCATCAACCCGGGCGACAAGGTACGGGTGCGTATCGTCGATGCCGACGAATACGATATGTGGGCCGAGCTGATCTAAACCACTCGCGCCCACTAAATCAGCTGCCCCATAGCCCTGCCGATGCAGGGCTTTTTTATGGCCTGCCGTCCCTGGCGGCCACCCTTCGGGCCGTCGCTGCGCGACGTTAAAAATTGCTCCAGGCAATTTTTTACCTGATTAGCAATGAACCTCAGCCGTCCGAATCGCCCGCTGCGGGTGCGGCCCACAGCTGGCGGCGGCGACGATCAGGCGCGTATGCAGTGTGCTGAGATCGAATCGGCGATTGAAGCGATAGGTGAAAGCGGCGAGATATCGGGCCGCATACTTTCGAAAGTCGAATGCATGGTAACTCCCGCTCAGACTGGTCTTGAGGTTGCCCAGTACGGTGTTGATCCACTGGAACTCGGGCAAGTCCTTCGGCTTTCGTCCGGCGACGACGGTCGGCTGATGCACGCATCCGGCCGCGGTGACGGCGGTAAAGCAGGCCAGCCCGTCCGAGAACACGGTGCTGCCAGGGGCCAGGCAGGACTGGGCCCACTGCTCGATGGCCTTGAGGCTGAAGCCGGTGACGGGGGTGAGCTTGATGCGCAGCGGATGGCCGTCATCGCTGAGCGAGACGGCGGCGACGAAAGGGACCTTGTTCTCCGAGCCCCGACCGACCTTGCCGCCGCTACGCTCACCGCCGAGGTAGGCATCATCGACCTGGACCTGGCCTTCGAGGACATAGCGCTCCTCGCGTTCGGCCATCGCCTGCATCAGCTTGTGGTGGATAAGCCAGGCAGTTGGGTAGCTCACCCCCAGTTGCCGCATGAGTGCGAGCGCCGACAGCCCGGTCTTGGCCTGACTGATGAGGTAGATCGCGAGGAACCACACGGTCAGGGTCAGTTTGGTGCCCTGCATCACGGTGCCGGCGATCAGCGAGGTCTGATGCCGACAGGTTTGGCACTGAAACAACGCGTGTGTTCGCCCGCGCACCCTACTGTAGGCGGCACCATCGCAGCGCGGACAACGAAACCCGGTCGGCCAGCGCGCTTGCTCCAATGTCGCCGCGCACTTGGCTTCGGTACCGTAGCGCTTGAGAAACTCGGGCATCGACAGCCCAGGTTGAAACTGAATTCGGTTCATTGCCATGATTCCACCCCTCACCGGAATAACTGTACGCATGTACAGCATAGGCCCGGCGATCACGGGCGGCCAGCTCGGCTGATCATCATTGCTAATCAGGTACTTATTAGCCAAAAGCGCAGCACCAAGGCCCGGCCCCATACAGCAGCTTGAATGGCCAGCCACTGGCGACCCCAGCCAGAAAGCAATCGCCGAGCGCCTGACCAAGAGCCCGCCAACACTCTGGCGACAGTTTGTCGGCGCAGCTGGCATTTTGCCATTTTCTCCGGCAAATTGGCGCTTTCATCGGTCAAGTTCTGGGTACTTTGCGCCGATACTGTGAGCAACTCAGCGATTGGAGCTTTGCATGCGACAGGGTTTTCTTGGGCAGTTCCTGCCAACTGATTTGACTGACCAGGCCAGCATTCTGCTGGCCCGCACCCTGGCCTTCAGCGCCCTGTGCAGCGTGGTGATAGGCCTGTACAGCTGCATCAAATGGGGCCGCCTGGGTAACGATGCGCTGATGTACGGCTCGCTGCTGCTGGTGCTGGGCATGCCGCTGATGCTGTTGACCCTGCGCAGCGCCCTGTTGCCACTGGCCGTGGTGGCCAATATGGCGATGGCCTGTGTGGCCAGCTACTCGATGATCCTGATCTACCAACTCGGCGGGCTGCACTCGGCGCATATCTACTGGCCGGCGGTGATCATAGTCTTCGCCTACCTGTTGTCCGGCCCGCGCAGCGCCCTGTTCTGGAGCCTGGTCCAGGCGCTGTTCGTGTTCTGGCTGATCCGCCTGGAGCGAACCGGCGCGAGCCTGCCGGTGTTTGAACTGAGCCCGCGGGATGCGGCGGTGAACACCTATTCCGGGTATATCCTGCCGGTGCTGACGGTCTGGCTGGCGCAGTGGTACAGCGCGAAACTGCGCAACCAGGCATTGGCCGACGCCGAGCAGGCGCTGGCCGAGTCCCGCGCCTTCGGCGACAGCGCGGCGCGTAACCAGGAGCAGTTGGCCGGCATGGTCGATGAAGTGCGCAGCAGCGCCGGCGATCTGCTGCAGATGGCCGGACAACTGCAGCAGACCCTGGGCGGCATCCGTCAGCGCTGCCAGAGCATCGACACCGACGTGCAGCAACAGGCCGACGCCATGCAGCACCTCGACCTAGCCCTGCACGAGGTGTTGGAAAGCCTCGCCGCCAGTACCGGGCATATGCAGCAGCTCAGCCAGGACACCCAGCACAGCAGCGGCCAGGTGAATCTCTGCGCGCAACGCATGCAGGAAGCGCAGGCCAGCATGCAAGAGATCCAGCAGAGCAACCTGCGCATCGCCGAGTCCATGCAGATGATCAGCGCCATCGCCCAGCAGACCAATCTGCTGGCGCTCAACGCGGCCATCGAGGCGGCCCGCGCCGGCGAGCACGGCCGCGGCTTTGCCGTGGTCGCCGACGAGGTGCGCAACCTCTCGCAGCGCAGCAACGCCACCGCCGACACGGTGCAGAACGTGCTCAACCAGTCGCAGCAGATAGTCGACACCGGCGCGGCCCAGGTCAGCGATGTCGGCAACGCCCTGAGCAGCAATGCCGGGCTGACCGACAACCTCTCCAGTTCCATCCTGCTGCACAGCCAGGCACTCAACCGCGCCCATCAGCAGCTGGCCCAGGTGCGCGATAACAGCGCCGCGCAACACAAGGCCAGCCTGCGCCAACGCGAAGCCAGCGCCGAACTGCTCAGCGCCCAGGAATCCCTGGTGCTGTTGGGCCAGCAGTTGGAACAGCTGTCGCACCAGCTGCATCAGCGGGTGGCCGGGCAGTATTAACAGGCCATTGAAAAACTACCTGCGTTGCCGATACGTCGTTAAAAACAGGCTCGGAATGCTCATTTACAACACGTAAACTGCGCTTCCTCGCCTGTTTTTGCCTTGTCTCGACTGCCTCGCCTACGCTTTTCAACGGCCTGTAAGCGCTGCGCCGGCCGCAAGCCCGCCTGAACAGCGCAAGAGTCAGGCGGGTTTTTTATTGGCCAAGGCTTTAGAGACGGAACCCGCTCCCTTTGAAAGTCAGTTTTGCGCTGACAAGCCGCCACGCTGCGGTTATCGTCCAGCCATGCACAAGCAACCCTCAGCCCTACTGCTCGCCTACCAGCCACCCTGGGACTGGCAGCAATTCCAGGCCCATCATGCCCTACGCGCCCTGGCAGGCGTCGAGTGTGTGCGCCAGGGCAGCTACGCGCGCAGCGTGCAGCTGGATGGCCACAGCGGCTGGTTTAGCGTGCAGCCGCAAGCCCAGCAGGCGGCTCTTGAGTTGCGCCATAGCGCCTCGTTAAGCAGCTGCGTGCCGGTGCTGGTTAAGCGGGTGCGCAAGATGTTCGACCTGGATAGCCAGCCGCAGCAGATCGCCGCGCATTTTGCCGGCGACCCGCAACTCGGCCCGCTGGTGGCGCGCCATCCCGGCCTGCGCCTACCCACGGCCTTCGACCCGTTCGAGCAGGCGGTGCGCGCCATAGTCGGTCAGCAGGTCACGGTCAAAGCCGCAGTCACCATCACCGGGCGACTGGTTACGCGCTTCGGTGAGCCCTTGCAGTTCGTCGATATGCCCGACCTCGCGCGGCTATTCCCTAGCCCTGCGGCCATCGCCAGCGCCGACCTGGCGGGTATTGGCATGCCCAGCAAACGAGTGCAGAGCCTGCAGCACTTCGCCGCCCAGGTGGCCAGCGGCGCCTTGCAGTTGGATCTGCGCGAGGGTTGCGCAGCGCTGATCGAACGCCTGTGCGCCCTGCCCGGGATTGGCCCCTGGACGGCGGAATATATCGCCCTACGCGCATTCGGCGAGGCCGATGCCTTTCCCGCCAGCGACCTGGGCTTGCTCAAGGCGCCGGTCTGGGGCACAGGTGGCATCGACGCCAAACGACTCAAGGCCCGCGCCGATGCCTGGCGACCCTGGCGCGCCTATGCCGCCGCGCACCTGTGGCACAACTACTCCGAGGGGTAAGTCAGCATGTTCTACCGCTATTACGACAGTCCCATTGGCCGCCTGCTACTGGCCGCAGACGACGCGGGCTTGCGCCAACTGCTGATGGATATCGAAGACAAGCCCTGGCAGATCGGCGAACACTGGCGCGCGGCCGGAAGCGAGCTGGATGCGGTGTGCCAGCAGCTGGACCAGTACTTCGCCGGGCGCCGCCGCCAGTTCGAGCTGCGCCTGGCGCCCCAAGGCACGCCCTTTCAGCAAGCCGTGTGGCAGGCGCTGCTCAGCATTCCGTTCGGCCACACCAGCTGCTACAGCGCCCTGGCCGAACAAATAGAGCGGCCCAAGGCCGTGCGTGCGGTCGGTGCGGCCAATGGCGCCAACCCCATCTCGGTGATCATTCCCTGTCACCGGGTGATAGGCCGCGACGGCAGCCTGACCGGCTATGCCGGTGGCCTGTCGCGCAAGGCCTTGCTGTTGCAACTGGAGGGGGCGCAGCTTCCGGAGCAGACCAAGCTGGCGTTCTAGGGCAAAGGAACCCGCGCCTTGGCTAGCAGGCCGTTGAAAAATGTAGGCGAGGCAGGCAAGACAAGGCAAAAACGGCCGAAAAAGCGGAGTTTACGTGTTGTAAATGAGCATTTTGAGGCCGTTTTTAACGCAGTATTGCCAACGCAGGTAGTTTTTCAACGACCTGCTAGAACCTGAGATTGCCGCGCGGCCCCATCAGCGCCCAGATAATCAGCCCGATCACCGGCAGCAACAGGATCAGTAATATCCACAGCACCTTCTTGCCGACCTCGACGTTGCTTTTCAGCACGTTGAGGATGGCCCAGATCGCCAGCGCCAGAATGATCAAGCCAACCAAACTGTTAAACATGGAACCCATGGCGACACTCCTAGTGTGAGGGCTTGCCCCTCCTAGGATAGACGCTGGCCGCCAGAGTTCAGCTAAACAGCGCCGAGTTCCTCCAGCACAAGCAGCGGAGCCCGAACTGCCACAGCTTCAGTCATCCAGGCCGGCAAAGCGTTCGGCGATGGCCTCCCCCGTGTCCTCCAACCCAGGCAACTGCGGGCTGTCGAATAGGCGAACCAAGGCAAACCGCGGGCGTTCACCGATATCGAACCAGTGCCGGGTGCCGGCGGGCAGCACGACCAGATCGTTCTTCTCGCACAGCAGGGCATAGACATAGTCGTCTATATGCAGGCTGAGCAAGCCGCGCCCCGCCACGCAATAACGCAACTGCGCCACCGCACAACGTTGCTCCTTGAGCAGGCTGGCACGCAGCTCGCCGTTAAGCCCTCGCTCATCGCACAGGCTCAGCGCATCCAGGCTGGCATAGCCGTGCTCGCCGATCAGCTGCTCAATCTGCGCCCCGCAGGCGGCCATGATTTCTTCCTGGCTGGCTCCGGCAAGCACCGGCTGCGCGACCTGCAACTGGGCAAACTGCACGCCGACCGCGGCCAGGGTGCTGGCGATATCCTCGGCGTGGGTCAGCATCTTGTTCGGCAAATCCGGCGAGGACTGGTGGTAAACGGTCAGGCTGCTCATGGTCGGGGCTCTCGTTCTCTCAAAGCTCGTATTCTCAAAATTAGTGCAAGGCGCGCATTGGCAAGCCTGGGTCTGGCGCAGGGCCGCAGTTAAAGCCGCTTATCCTGCATATAGCTGGCGGTGATAGCGGCAGCCGCCAAGGCAATCAGGCTGGCGATGGCAAAGGTCCAGGCTGGCCCAAGCGTGCTCCAACTGTACCCGGAATACAGCGCGCCCAAGGCGCCGCCCACTCCGGCCAAGGTGGCATACAGGGCCTGGCCCTGGCCTTGCTGGCGATCGGCAAAACTGCGTTGAACGAAATGAATGGCCGCCGCATGAAAACTGCCGAAGGTCGCCGCATGCATCACTTGGGCGAACAGCAACACCGGTAGATGATCGGCCAGATTGCCCAGCAATAACCAACGCACGGCGGTGATCAGAAAACTGGCCAGCAATACGTTGCGCAGCGAAAAACGCGCGAGCAGCTTGGCCATAACCATAAACAGCACGATTTCGGCCAGCACGCCCAGGGCCCAGAGTTGGCCGATCAGCCCGCGCGAATAGCCCAGCCCCTCCAGGTGCAGGGTCAGAAAGGTGTAGTAAGGGCCATTGCTCAGCTGCATCAGGCCGACGCTGAGGTAGAAGGCGAGAATCCCCGGCCGGCGCAATTGCTGGATAAAACCGCCCTCACCCAAGGTATTCGGACGCATCTGCGGCTGGGCATTGGGCACCCACCAGCTGCTCAGCACTATGCCGCCCATCAGCAGGATCAGGGCCCAGGGATAGGCATCCAGGCTGAGCAGCTCGAACAGCTTACCCAGCCCCACCACCGCCACGATAAAGCCGATGCTGCCCCACAGGCGAATCTGGCTGTAGCGCGCCGCCTGTTCCTGCAGATGGGCAAAGGTGATCACCTCGAACTGCGGCAGCACTGCATGCCAGAAGAAAGCGTGCAACGCCATTATCAGCGCCAACCAGGCATAGCTCTGGCTGATAAAGATGCCGGCGAAACACAGCAGGGTGCAGAACGCGCCGAAACGTACGATGGCCAGCCGCCGCCCACTGTAATCCCCCAGCCAACCCCAGATATTCGGCGCGACGCAGCGCATCAGCATGGGAATGGCGACCAGCTCGCCGATCCGCGCGGGGGAAAAACCCAGATGATCGAAGTACAGCGCCAGAAAGGGCGCGGTGGCGCCCAACAGCGAGAAATAGAAGAAGTAGAAGCCGGATAGACGCCAATAGGGCAACACGGAAGGCATGGCTTACCCAGACGTAGGTTGGGTTGAGGAGCCTGCGACGAAGCCCAACGCGCGATGGATCATGTTCCTGCGCTGTCGAGCCGACCGCCGTTGGGCTTCGCAGTGCTCAGCCCAACCTACCAACTTCATAGCTGTGGCAACACCGGGGTAGCGACCCGCACATCGGCATTCTGCGCGCGGTGGCGCAGCAGGTGGTCCATCAGCACTATGGCCATCATCGCCTCGGCGATCGGGGTGGCGCGAATGCCGACGCACGGGTCGTGGCGGCCCTTGGTGATGATCTCCACCGGGTTGCCGTGAATATCGATGGAGCGCCCCGGCGTGGTGATGCTGGAGGTGGGCTTGAGCGCCAGGTGCGCGACTATCGGTTGACCGGAGGAAATCCCGCCGAGGATACCGCCGGCGTTATTCGACAGGAAACCTTCCGGCGTCATCTCGTCGCGGTGCTCGGTGCCGCGCTGGGCAATGCTGGCGAAGCCGGCGCCGATTTCCACGCCCTTGACCGCGTTGATGCTCATCAGCGCATGGGCCAGTTCGGCGTCCAGGCGGTCGAAGATCGGCTCGCCCAGCCCCGGCATCACCCCTTCGGCGACTACTGTGATCTTCGCCCCGACCGAATCCTGATCGCGGCGCAGCTGGTCCATATAGGCTTCCAGCTCGGGCACCTTGTCCGGATCGGGGCTGAAGAAGGCGTTCTGCTCGACGGACTCCCAGCTCTTGAACGGAATTTCGATGGGGCCCAGCTGGCTCATATAGCCGCGAATGACTATGCCCTGGGTCGCCAGGTACTTCTTGGCGATGGCGCCGGCGGCCACCCGCATGGCGGTCTCACGGGCGGAGCTGCGGCCGCCGCCGCGGTAGTCGCGGATGCCGTACTTGTGGTGGTAGCTGTAGTCGGCGTGGGCCGGGCGGAAGGAATCCTTGATCGCCGAGTAGTCCTTGGACTTCTGGTCGGTATTGCGGATCAGCAGGCCGATGGCGCAACCGGTGGTCTTGCCTTCGAAGATGCCGGCGAGGATTTCCACCACATCGTCTTCCTGACGCTGGGTGGTATGCCGACTGGTGCCGGGCTTGCGCCGGTCGAGGTCGCGCTGCAGGTCTTCCAGGCTCAGCTCCAGCCCCGGCGGGCAGCCGTCCACTATGGCGACCAGCGCCGGGCCGTGGCTTTCGCCAGCGGTGGTGACAGTGAACAGCTTGCCGTAGGTATTGCCGGACATGTGCAAAAGGCTCCGCGAGAATCGGCCACGGCCTGTCGCTCACTCGCGTCAGGCCTAGTTAATTAAGGCGGCGAGTATACCCCCGGCGCTGGCGCAGTTCACCCTGACACTTGGCTCCAGCCGTTGCGCCGCTACAGCTGGGCCGCCAGGCGCGCCCGCCGGCTGCGCAGACTGGCCAGCAGCGAGGGGCCCAGGGCGGTCAGTGCCGAGCCCAAGACCACCAGCACCGCGCCGCCGTAGGCAATCCAGTTGATCTGCTCGGGTTGCACATGCGCCGGCCACCAGCTGGCGGCCAGCGCCACCGAGCCGAAGGTGACCAGCGGCGTGATGGCCAGGGCCGCGCTGACCCGCGACGCCTCCCAGTGCGCCAGAGCCTCGGCGAAAGCGCCATAGGCCACCAGGGTGTTCAGGCAGCAGGCGAACAACAGCCAGCCCTGCAGCGGACTGAGCTGCAAGGCCTGCAGCGGCTGCGCCCAGGGCGTCAGCAGCAAGGCGCACGCCAGGTAGATCACCATCATCACCTGCAACGAATTCCACAGGCTGAGCAGCTGCTTCTGCGCCAGGCCGTAGAAGGCCCAGACAAAAGCCGCCAGCAACACGATCAGCACCCCGGCGGTGTAGTCCGTCAGGGAGGTCAGCAACTCGGCCAGGCGCTGATTGAAGAACAAGGCGAAACCTATCAGCAGAATCGCCAGCCCGACGCCCTGGCCGATGCTGAAACGCTCGCGAAAGACAAACAGGCTGCTGATCAGCAACAGGATGGGCGCGACCTGGATCACCAGCTGGGTGGTGCCCGGGCTCAGCAGCTTCAGGCCGATCAGATACAGCACATAGTTGCCGCACAACCCGGCAATCGCCAACACCAGCAACCACGCGCCCTTCTTACCGAGCGGACGAAAAGCCGGCAAACGCCTACTGGCGGCCAGATAGGCCAGCAGGATCGAACCGGCCACCAGCAGGCGATACCAGGTCACAGTGACCGGGTCCATCACCTGCAGCACTTCTTTCAGCTTGATCGGCAGCACGCCCCACAGCACCGCGGTGACCAGCGCGAGGAACATGCCATAAAGCCAGCGACCGGAAGATATATGCATAACGACCTCGGTGATGCGCCACGGTCAGGCCCAGTCGGGCATGGCGGCGCAAAACAGCATTCTAGGCCGCCGTAGGCCAGCGCTACAGCCACAGTTCGGCACGGCTAAGTCGCAGAACTGTATCTATGATCGTAATTATGCCGACACAAAGTTTACGTAAAAATCACTAAAAACCGGCCAGAGCCAGAGAAAAATCGAAAAAACAGACCATTTGTCGCCAATCTCACCACTCACTCGAGAGGCTATTAAACTCAAAAAACTGGCTTCTATTTTGGGAGGGTTGAGCATGTTTGGTCAGCGCAATGTAGATCCAAGCCCGGGCACGCATTACCGCTGCGAACGAGTCAGTGCGGTCAACGGCCAGTACTTCTTCTCCACCCGGGAAGGCACGCTGGAAGGGCCCTATTTCACCCGCGTCGATGCGATACATGGCATAGATGCCTATATCAACCGCATGCAAGTAGCCAGCGCGCTCTACGCCCTGGCCGGCCGCTAGCCCGCTGACAGAATAGAAAATGGCCGGGAGCCATTTTTAACGTCGCGTAGCGACGGCCAGCAGGGTGGCCGCCATGGATGGCAGGCCATAAAAAACCCCGGCACAGGCAAGCTGCGCCGGGGTTTCTTTTTTTGCGCTAGCGACAGCAGCTGCCCTTAGCGCACCGCCTCGAACAAACCTGTCGCACCCATCCCGCCGCCCACGCACATGGTGACCACACCATAGCGCAGGTTGCGCCGCTGCAGCTCACGCACCAGATGGCCGACCTGACGCGAACCGGTCATGCCGAACGGGTGGCCGATGGAGATGGAGCCGCCGTTGACGTTGTACTTGGCGTTGTCGATTTCCAGGCGGTCGCGGGCATACAGGCACTGCGAGGCGAAGGCCTCGTTGAGCTCCCACAGGTCGATATCGGCAACGCTCAGCCCGCGGGCCTTGAGCAGCTTCGGCACCGAGAACACCGGGCCAATGCCCATCTCATCTGGCTCGCAACCGGCGACCACGAAGCCGCGGAAAAAGGCTTTGGGCTTGAGGCCCAGCTCGATGGCTTTTTCCAGGCTCATGACCAGGGTCATGGAGGCGCCATCGGACAGCTGCGAGGCGTTGCCGGCGGTGACCGAGCCGTCGTCGGCGAAGACCGGCTTAAGCGCGGCCAGGCTTTCGAGGCTGGTGTCGGCACGGTTGCAGTCATCCCGATCGACCACGCCCTCGACCAGCTTCTTCTCACCCGTGGCCTTGTCTTCGACCAGGTACTTGACCGCCATCGGCACTATTTCGTCGTCGAACAGGCCTTCGGCCTGAGCCCGCGCGGTGCGCTGCTGGCTCTGCAGGGCATAGGCGTCCTGGGCTTCACGGCTGACGTTATAGCGCCGCGCCACTATCTCGGCAGTCTGGCCCATGGGGTAGTAGATACCCGGCACATCCTGCTGCAGTATGGGGTTGAACAGGTGGTCGGTGTTCATGCTCTTCATGGTCATGGTGATCGACTCGACACCACCGGCCACTATGACATCGCTGCAGCCCGAGGCCACCTGATTGGCCGCGATGGCGATGGCCTGCAGGCCCGAGGAGCAGAAGCGGTTGAGGGTCATACCCGCCACCTGGGTACCCAGGCCGGACAACACCGCCACATTGCGGCCGATGTTCATGCCCTGGGCGCCTTCGTTGGAGCCGGCGCCGACTATGCAATCATCCACCAAGGCCGGGTCTATCCCAGTGCGCGCCAACAGTGCATTGACGCAATGGGCCGCCATGTCGTCTGGACGGGTCTGGTTGAACTTGCCACGGAAGGACTTGGCCAGACCAGTCCGTACACTGTCCACTATCACCACTTCACGCATGCCGCACCTCATTGTTGTTGGCGTTGAATTAATCTGAGAATAAGACCGAACAATCCAGGCCGGCGACGATCATTCAGCAGACATATGCGCAACCATCGTATCGACCACGCCTGTCAGCCCAGCACCGCGATCTCGCTCCAGCGACGCTGGGTTACGGCGCGCAGCGCATTTCGGCAGCCCCCGGGTAGGGCAATGCGCGCCCCAGCCTACGCCCGGTTCTTTCAATCCCTGGCGAACGCCGCTTCCAGCGCCTGGTTGAGGGTGCGCAGCACCTTGATCCGGGCGAAGCGCTTGTCGTTGGCTTCCACCAGAGTCCAGGGTGCAATCTCGGTGCTGGTGCGGTCGACCATATCGCCCACGGCATCGCCATACAGCGGCCATTTCTCGCGGTTGCGCCAGTCTTCTTCGGTGATCTTGAAGCGCTTGAAGGGGATCTGCTCGCGGGCCTTAAAGCGTGCCAACTGGGCCTCCCGATCGATCGACAGCCAGAACTTCACCAACACCACGCCGGCCTCGCTCAGCTGCTCCTCGAAATCATTGATCTCGCTGTAGGCGCGCAACCAGTCGGCCGGGCTGCAAAAACCCTCGACCCGCTCGACCAGCACCCGTCCATACCAGGAACGGTCGAACAGGGTGAACTTGCCGCGCGCCGGGATATGCCGCCAGAAACGCCACAGATAGGGTTGCGCGCGCTCCTCCTCGGTGGGCGCGGCCACCGGCACTATGCGGTACTGGCGTGGATCGAGCGCGCCTATCACCCGGCGAATCGCCCCGCCCTTGCCGGCCGCATCATCGCCTTCGAATACCGCCACCAGCGAATGCTTGCGCATGCGTTTGTCGCGCATCAGCCCGGACAGCCGCGCCTGCTCGATGACCAGTTGCTCGTCATAAGCGCCTTTGTCCAAGGTTTGACTCATATCCAGGCTGTCGAGCAGGCCGCGGTTGTCCAGGCTCGAGGTCAGCGGCGCCGCATGGGGTTGCGGCAGTGGCCTGGATTCGGCCTTGAGCGCCGCCTGCAAACCATCGAGCAGGATGCGCCCGACCGTCAGGCTGCGGTAATACTCGTCCACCCCCTCCACCACATACCAGGGCGCATAGTCGCGGCTGCTGCGGCGTAACACCCGTTCGCCAAACTTGACGTACTTGTCATAGGTTTTCGATTGCTGCCAGTCCAGCGGGCTGATCCGCCAGCTGTGCAGCGGGTCGTCCTGCAAGGCCTTGAGCCGCGCCTTCATGCGCTGCTTGGACAGGTGAAACCAGAACTTGAAGATCAGCGTGCCTTCGTCACAGAGCATGCGCTCCAGGCCCAGGGTGCCGTCGATAGCCTGATCCAGCACGGCATTCTTGATCCGCCCATGCACCCGCCCCTGGAGCATCTGACTGTACCAGTTGCCAAAGAAGATGCCGATGCGCCCCTTGGGCGGCAATTGCCGCCAGTAGCGCCAGGCCGGCGGCCGGGCCAACTCTTCATCGGTCTGCTGATCGAAGGTGCTGACCTGAATCAGCCGCGCATCCATCCACTCGTTGAGCAGCTTGACCGTCTCGCCCTTGCCCGCCCCTTCGACGCCATTGATCAGGATGATCACGGCGAAGCGGCCCTGCTGCTGCAACTCGTATTGCGCTTCCAGCAGGGCTTCGCGCAGCGCCGGCACCTCGGCGTCAAAGGTCTCCTTATCGATGGCGTGACCAATCTCGGCAGACTCGAACATAGCCAACTCCCTGACATGATCCGTTGAGCCTAGCGGATCGGCCCTTGTCTTGTCCGGCATCCCCTGGCAATCGGCTAGCAGGCCGTTGCAAATGTAGCGAGCGACGGCTAGGCAAGGCGAAATTAGCCGAAGAAGCGGAGTGTACGAGCTGTACATGAGCATTCCGAGGCTGATTTCAACGCCGCATAGCCGAGCGCAGTAGTTTGCAGCGGCCTGCTAGAATGCGCGCCTGCGCCACTGGGTAGCCAGCATGTCCGATATATCCAACACCACCCGCCAACAGGCACACCTCGACTGGGACGAGCAGGGCCAACCCCTCTCCAGCCAGTTCGCCGACGTGTACTTCTCCAACGAGAACGGTCTGGAAGAAACCCGTTATGTGTTTCTCGCCAATAACCAGTTACCGGAGCGTTTCGCCGCCCTGAGTGCCGGCGAACAACTGGTGATTGGCGAAACCGGCTTCGGCACTGGCCTGAATTTCCTCTGCGCCTGGCAGTTGTTCGAGCAACAGGCCGCTCCCGGTACGCGCCTGCACTTTGTCAGCGTGGAAAAATACCCGCTGAGCCGTGCCGACCTGCAGCGCGCCCTGGCCTTATGGCCACAACTGGCGCCCCAGGCCGAGCCATTACTGGCGCAATACGTGGCGCTGCACCCGGGCTTTCAGCGCCTGGTATTCGCCGGCGGACGGATCATCCTGACCCTGCTGATCGGCGACGCCCTGGAGCTGTTCGGCCAGCTGGACGCCAAGGTCGACGCCTGGTTTCTCGACGGCTTCGCCCCGGCCAAGAACCCGGACATGTGGACGCCGGAGCTATTTGCCGAGCTGGCCCGATTATCCAAAGCCAGTACGACCCTGGGCACCTTTACCAGCACCGGTTATGTGCGCCGTCGCCTGAACGAGGCCGGCTTCAAGATGCAGCGCGTGCCGGGTCTGGGAAAAAAATGGGAAGTGCTTAAAGGCGGTTTTATCGGCACGCCTGAGACTGCCGATAAACCCTGGTTTGCCCGCCCGCCTCAGCCTGCCGGCGCACGCCACGCCCTGGTGATTGGCGCAGGCCTGGCCGGTTGTGCCACCGCCGCCAGCCTGGCCCAGCGCGGCTGGCGGGTGACCCTGCTGGAACGTCACGGAGCCATCGCCCAGGAAGCCTCGGGCAACCCGCAAGGGGTGCTTTACCTCAAACTGTCGGCCCACGGCACCACCTTGTCGCGCCTGATCGTCAGCGGCTTCGGCCATACCCGCCGACTACTGGAACAACTGCACAGAGGCACTGACTGGGACAACTGCGGCGTGCTGCAACTGGCCTTCGACGCCAAGGAGGCGCAGCGCCAGGCCCAACTGGCCGCCGTCTTCCCCGCCGATTTGCTGTGCGCCCTGGATAAAACCGCCGCCGAGGAACAGGCCGGGATAACCCTGCCGGCTGGTGGCCTGTTCTATCCCGAGGCGGGCTGGGTACACCCGCCGGCGCTGTGCGCGCTGCTGAGCCAACAGCCGGCTATCCAGCTGCAACTGCATCGGGAGGCCCTGGAGCTACGCCGTGAAGGTGATAGTTGGCAGGCCTGGAACGGCGAACAGCTGCTGGCCAGCGCGGCCGTGGTGGTCTTGGCGAGTGCCGCCGAGATCAAGCGCTTTAGCCAGAGTGCGCAGTTGCCGCTTAAACGCATCCGTGGACAGATCAGCCGCCTGCCGGCCACAGCCGCCAGCCGGGCCTTGAGCACCGTGCTGTGCGCCGAAGGCTATATCGCCCCCGCGCGCCTGGATGAACATACCCTGGGCGCGAGCTTCGATTTCAACAGCGATGATTTGACGCCCAATAGCGCCGATCACGCGAGCAATCTGCAATTACTGGAAGAAATCTCCCTTGATCTGGCCGGTCGCCTGCTGGCCGACAAACTGGACCCCGAGCAGCTGCAAGGCCGCGCCGCCTTTCGCTGTACCAGCCCGGACTACCTGCCCATAGTCGGCCCGCTGGCCGATGCCACAGCCTTTGCCGAGGCTTATGCGGTGCTGGGCAAGGACGCCCGCCAGATGCCGGACACGCCCTGCCCCTGGCTCGACGGCCTGTATATCAACAGCGGCCACGGCTCCCGCGGCCTGATCACCGCACCGCTATCCGGCGAGCTGATCGCCGCCTGGCTAAACGACGAACCGCTGCCGGTCGCCCGCGACGTGGCGCAGGCCTGCCATCCCAATCGCTTCGCCTTGCGCGCACTGATCCGCAACAAAACCTGAGCCGGAGCCGGAGCCGGAGCCGATGGCGGACAAGGCCATGTCCCCGTTGCGTGTTAGGCGATAAGCCGTAGGTTGGGTTGAGGAGCACAGCGACGAAGCCCAACGAGGCATGCCGCCGCCCGTTGGGCTTCGCTGCGCTCAGCACCAACCTACCCGCGTGCGCCGGATCACCCGAACATAGGGCTGTCGCAAGCAAAATCCGGGGCAAGCACTTGCGCCAAAGCCTCTGCAACACAGGGCTGGGGCATAGCCTTGCTAAAGGCCTCAGCCGCGCAGACTGATGCGCCAGGCGCGATGGATCTTCTGGTTGCGCGCAAAGTCCGGATCGAGGCTGGCTTCGCTAATTTCTTCGACCTGATAACGCGCCGCCAGGCTCTCATCGAGCAGGAACTTGCGGAAGTTGTTGGAGAAGTACAGCACGCCGCCCGGGGCCAGGCGCGCCATGGCCAGGTCGAGCAGCTGCACATGGTCGCGCTGCACATCGAACACGCCTTCCATGCGTTTTGAGTTGGAGAAGGTCGGCGGGTCGATAAAGATCAGCTCGTATTCGCCGCGATCCTCCGCCAGCCAGGTCATCACATCGGCCTGTTCCAGCTTGTTCTTGTCCGAGTAGCCATTGAGCGACAGGTTGCGCCGCGCCCAGTCCAGATAGGTTTTCGACAGGTCGACGCTGGTGGTGGTGCGCGCCCCGCCCTTGGCCGCATGCACGGTAGCCGTGGCGGTGTAGCAGAACAGGTTGAGGAAGCGCTTGCCGGCCGCCTCACGCTGGATACGCAGGCGCAGCGGACGGTGGTCGAGGAACAGGCCGGTATCCAGGTAGTCGGTGAGGTTGACCAGCAGCTTCACGCCGCCTTCGCTGACCTCCATAAACTGGCCCTGGGTGGCCTGGCGCTGGTACTGCTTGGTGCCGGTCTGGCGCTCACGGCGCTTGATGATCACCTTGTTCTTGTCGACGTTCAGTGTCTGCGGGATCGCTGCCAGGGCATCGAACAGACGCGCCTGGGCCTTTTCCGGGTCGATTGACTTCGGTGCGGCATATTCCTGCACATGCACCCAGTCGCCATACAGGTCGACGGCCAGTGAGTATTCCGGCATGTCGGCGTCATACAGGCGGTAGCACTGCACACCCTCACGGCGCGCCCACTTGCCCAGCTGCTTGAGGTTCTTCTGCAGGCGGTTGGCGAACATCTGCCCGCCTTCGCTGAGGCGCGCCTGCTCGACAACCGGGGCCGGCGCCGGCTTGATCGGATTGCCGTTCTTGTTGTACTGCCGCTCTTGCGGCGCAAGCACAGCCTTATCGGCTTCCGCCTGCTCGCGCTCGCGTTCACGCTGCTCGGGCGTGCGGCGCTCGCCGGTGACAAACTGCTCGGGTTGCACCTTGATCAGCAGCAGCTTGCACGGCAGCGCGCCGTTCCAGAAGGCGTACTGCTTGTGGCTGCGGATGCCCATGCGCTTGCCCAGGTCCGGCGCGCCGGTGAACACCGCCGCCTCCCAGCCCATGCAGGCCTGGCGCAGACGTTCGCCGAGGTTCTGGTAGAGGTAGAGCAAGCTGGCTTCGTCACCCAGACGCTCGCCGTAAGGCGGGTTACAGATCACCAGACCTTTCTGGTTCTGATCCGGGCGCGGCTCGAAGGTCGCCACTTCGCCCTGGTACACCTTGATCCAGTGGCTCAAGCCGGCCCGTTCGATATTGTTGCGCGCCGGTTGGATCAGGCGTGGGTCGGCCTCGTAACCGCGAATCCACAGCGGCGGCTTGGCCATGCCCTCGGCGGCCCGTTGCTCGGCTTCGCTCTGCAATTTCTTCCACAGGGCCGGCACATGGCCCAGCCATTTGCTAAAGCCCCACTGCTCGCGCGTCAGGTTCGGCGCGATATCGGCGGCGATCATCGCCGCCTCCACCAGGAAAGTGCCGACACCGCACATGGGGTCAGCCAGGGCGCCGCCCTCGGCGGCAATGCGCGGCCAGCCGGCGCGGATCAGCACCGCCGCGGCGAGGTTTTCCTTGAGCGGCGCGGCACCCTGCTGCAGGCGATAACCGCGCTGGTGCAGGCTGTGGCCGGACAGATCGAGGGAGAGAATCGCCTCGCCACGGTCCAGGCGCAGGTGCACGCGCATATCCGGGTTGAGCTTGTCGACCGAGGGCCGCGTGCCATCCTTCTGGCGCAGCTTATCGACTATGGCGTCCTTGACCTTCAAGGCGCCGAAGTGGGTGTTGTCGATACCCGAGCCGTTACCGCTGAACTCCACCGCCAGGCTGCCGGTGGGCTCCAGGTGCTCGAACCAGTCGACCTCCAGCACCCCCTCATAGAGGCTTTCGGCGTCCTGCACGGCAAAGCGTTTGAGAACCAGCAGCACGCGGTTGGCCAGACGCGACCACAGGCACAGGCGGTAGGCCGTTTCCATATCGGCCAGGCCACGAATGGCCGAGGTGTGCTCGCGCGCCTCTTCCAGCCCCAGGTTGCCCGCCTCTTCAAGCAGCAGGCCTTCCAGCCCCTTGGGACAGGTGAGAAAGAGTTCGTAACGATCCGACATGGGAATATCCAGTGCCTAAGGCAATAAACGGCGTGCGGGCAAACCGACACAGCCAAAATAAGTGACAAAAAGCCGCAGTGCGACCCTTCGTCGGAATAAACAGCAGGTGCAAGCGCAATAAATTCGCGATAGCACAACAGCAGTACAACAGCCGCTAAAGCCCACAGCATAGGCTTCAGGGCGCTTAATCATCGCCCAGAGCAGAATGGCTTATGGTCTGCCCCACAAAAATGTTACGTGCTTATGACTAAACGATCATTCACAGGCACCCGCGCATTCGTTTAGAAATCTACCTAGGCCATCGCTGCAACGGTGCTGGCAAGGAGACCCGCGACGCCGGCAGCGGACTCCGTAGGCAGAACTTTTTCTGCCTGACCTTAAAAGGTCTAAGGGACATAACAGTCAACATTGAGGGCTACACCCTATGAGAAGACTTAAGCGTGATCCATTAGAAAGAGCTTTTTTGCGCGGCTATCAATATGGGATTCATGGTAAATCCCGCGAACTATGTCCATTCACCCTTCCGTCCGTACGCCAAGCCTGGTTAAACGGCTGGCGCGAAGGACGCGGTGATAACTGGGACGGCATGACCGGCACTGCCGGCATTCATCGACTCAACGAACTTCACGCTGTCGGCTAATTTAGGAAACCACCGACTTCACAGGCACGCTCCATCCGAGCGGCGGGCGCGAGCCCAGGGGCTCCCTTAGGGAGCCCTTTTTATATCTAGGCTTTGGCTGGCAACGCGGCAATGGCATCCACCGCCTCGCGAATCAACGCCGGTCCCTTGTAGATAAACCCGGAATAAATCTGCACCAGGCTGGCACCCGCGGCGATCTTCTCGGCCGCATGCTGGCCTTCGGTAATGCCGCCTACCGCGATAATAGGCAAACGCCCGTTCAGCTCGCTGGCCAGCACCTGGACTATATGGGTGCTCTTGTCGCGCACCGGGGCGCCGGACAGACCACCCGCCTCATCGGCCCACTCCAGCCCCTGCACGCCCTCGCGGCCGAGCGTGGTGTTGGTCGCGATCACCGCATCCATGCCCGCCTCGACCAGTGCCGCCGCGACTTGCACGGTTTCCTCATCGCTCATGTCCGGGGCGATCTTGATCGCCAGCGGCACACGCTTGCCATGCTGCTGGGCCAGGTCTTCCTGGCGCTGGCGCAGGGCCTCCAGCAACTGCTTGAGCGAATCGCCAAACTGCAGGCTGCGCAGTCCCGGGGTATTCGGCGAGCTGACGTTCACCGTCACATAGCTGGCATGGTTGTAGACCTTGTCCAGGCACAGCAGGTAATCGTCCACCGCGCGCTCGACCGGGGTATCGAAGTTCTTGCCGATATTGATGCCCAGCACGCCCTTGAATTTAGCGGCCCGCACCCGAGCCAACAGGTGATCGACGCCCTGGTTGTTGAAACCCATGCGATTGATGATCGCCTCGGCCTGCGGCAAGCGGAACAAGCGGGGCTTGGGATTACCCGGTTGTGGACGCGGCGTGACCGTGCCTATTTCGACAAAACCGAAGCCGAGCTGGGCGAAGCCGTCGATGGCATCGCCGTTCTTGTCCAGGCCAGCGGCCAACCCCACCGGATTGGGGAAATCCAACCCCATGACCTTGACCGGCAACGCCGCCGGACTCTTGCTCAGCAAGCCATTCAAGCCCAGGCGACCGCCCGCACCGATCAGATCGATGGACAGTTCGTGGGAGGTTTCCGGGGACAGTTTGAATAGCAGCTCGCGGGCCAGGGTATACATGGGCAGGCTTAGCTCGATAAAGTGACAAAGGCCGCGATTATAGCCGCCTGGCCGACCGATAGGCGAGGCGCGCGGCGGCTTCAACTCAAACGGCGCAGACTGAGCAATTCACCCGTTAGGCTAAACTCCAGCTCGAAGGAACCATAGACCCCTTCGTGAGTCAGAAACTGCCGGAAATGGTGCGCTGGCACGCTGACTCGTCTACCGTCACGACTGCGCAACACAATACGGTTGGCGCGTCCTTGATAGATCACGCGCAACCGCTCGGCCGATAGCGCAATATCCAGTACCAGACTGGGCATGGAGGCACCTTCGCAAATGAATGCGGCAATATTGCCACAGGCGGCCTACGAGCCCGGTAAAAAACCTGTCAAACCAGTCGATAAAGCCTGTTCAGCAGCCATGCGGCTCTGCCAAACTGGCCGTGGTGACTTTGGAGTTCGTACTTGGCCATGAGTCTGTCTGAGCAGCCCTCCACCCTCAGCTCACGCCTTGGTGCCCTGGCACAACGCCTGGGCCTTATTGGTCGCGCGCCTCGGCAGATACTCGAACGCGCCAGTCAACTGCGCCTGCCGTTCAGCCCCTTACCGGCAATCCGTGACAGCATCTGCTGGCAGGATGGCCCGCCACTGCATCGCCTGATCGACCTGCCACGCGGCGCCCTTTCCGGTCCCGTCCAGGAAGACAAAGCGCAAGCCCACGCCGTGCTGATCCGCGTAATCGAATTGCAGGAACAGCAACTGGCCTCATACGACCTGCGCCTGGTCGATGGCTTTTCCGCTGGCAATCGCGAACAAACGCCCTTCGGCTGTTTTGAGGACTATGCCGCCAGCCAGGCCTGCCGCCAGGTGCGCATCATCAGCTACAAGGACTTCGTCAAAACCATCAGCCTGGCACTGCCGCGCTTTCTGGCCGGCGAACGCATCAGTTTGCGTCAGGCCAGCTGGCATGGCGAGCGAATGTTCTGGGCCGGCGAACATCACAGCGAAGCCTTTGCCTGCGCCATTGCCTATGCCCGCCGTCGCGAGTTGGACATCAGCCTGCCGGCGGATCTCAGCCACTATCGTTTAAGTAGCCAAGGGCTGGCCCAACTGCAACAGCACTATCACGTGCTGGCCATGCCGGGTGCCGCCTGGAGCGACCCGGCCTTTATGGGCCTGTTGCTGGACAACGGCCTGCCCTATGCCCGCCTGTCGCTCTTGCGCAACCCGGGTGATCCGGAATTCCTTCTACTGCCCAAACACTCCGCAGAAGCCACCGCCCTGGGCGAAGGCTTGCGCCTGGCGGGCGCGCCGAATGTGGTGGGGTATTTGCGGCGGCTCAGCGAGCAAGGCTAGTGTCCAGCCGATAACTGCGCCGCTGCAAAACACCCACGGAAGCACCTCCATAAAAAGCCCCTAATAAGAAAGCCCGCCATCCGTGAGGAGTGGCGGGCTGATTTACAGCTTGTCGATTAGACGTTATCAACCTTCAGGGCATTATCTGCCAACAGGCCATCGATCACGGTCGCCGCATCGGTGCTGCCGTAGTACGCGCCACTGGATAGGTCCACCCCATCCAGCACTATGGTCGGCCCAGCAGTGCCTGCGCCTGCGCCATCGACATCAACCGCAATGGTGGTACTGGCACCGAAGCTGAAACTCAGATAGTCGTCCAACTCATTGCCATCGGGAGTGGCGGTGAGACCGGTCAGCAACTGCGACAGATCCAGCACATCCGAGTTCACCCCAGCAGTATCGACCGTAAAGTCGGTGATGTGATCGGTCCCCGAAGTATCACTCGACTGCCACAGGAAGGTGTCTATCCCCGCCCCTCCCGTCATAGTGTCGTCACCCAGCCCACCGATCAGCACATCCTCGCCGTCGCCGCCGAGCAGCGTATCGTTACCGCTACCGCCCAGCAGCACCTCGTTGGCGGCGGTGCCGGTCAGGGTAAAGCCGGTGGCCTCTGCACCATCGCCCTCGATCGTGATATTGAGGCTGGCCGCAACCGGGTCTCCGTCACCGTCCGTCGCCCCCAGATCGAAGCTCAGGTCGACGTCGCCCGGGAACAACTCCTCGGACACTGTGATAGACAACAGCCGGTAGTCGCCACCGGTCGAACCCAACTGCAGCTCATCGAAACCATTGGCCAGGATGTCGTCGACGGAGAAACCAGGATCATAGGTCATGGTGGACCCGGCCGCCGGGTCCAAGAGATTGAACACCGTATCGCTACTTTCACCGGCACCAGGCGGTGGGCTCCAGGTACCGGAAGCGATCAACACGCCGGCGCTGAATACCGCCCAGGTCAGAGTGTCGCTGGTGCTGAGTTTGTTTATCGTGAAGCCGACGTTGTTGATCGCGGAGCTGAACGCGACCTTCATCTTCTCGGTGCCGCTGATCAGGTTATTATCGATCCCCATGCCCTGAGCGGAAGCGTTGATGCCGCCTGAGGCGGGAGTGTTGGCTAGCTCGGTGAAGGTCGCGGTAATGCCGTTGATCGGCAGCACCAGAGACAGTACCGGCCCACTGGGAGTCAGACCGAGCAAGGAGAGGGTCACATCGACTGTAGGGCTGGGATTTACCAGCTCGAAGTCGTAACTACCATCGGCATGCAGGGTCAGGATGAAGTAGGTTTCGCCGCTGCTCACCACGGTGGCGGTCAGCTCCGACGAGCCATCCGGGTTGTTTACCGTGTTGTAACTGAGCGCATCGCTAGGCGGAGTGCCTGACAGGTTGAAAGAGCCCAGGCCGTCGGCGCCGAAGGCAATGTCCACCTGCCCTTCCAGGGTTCCGACGAAGTTGCCCATGATGCCGTCCTGCACACTCTGCAGCACGGGTATGTCGTCTTCCACGTCGATGGTGAAACTGCCGGCCGGGAAGCCGCCCTCCAGCGGATCGCCATCACCGTCGGTAGCGGTCAGCACGCCGGAGAAGTCGATACCTAGACCGCTCAATGTTTCACTGTCATCCGCATTGTCCAGCGGATGATCCAACGGGCCGAGCAAGGTGAAGGTGTAGCTGCCGTCTGCCCCCACCTGCAAGGTGAACACGTCATAGCCACTGACGCTGGCGGTCAGGGTGTCGTCCAACACGCTATAACTCAGCAATTCGCCGCCAGAAGTAAGTAGCTGAGCGTCCAACGAGCTGACATCGCTGCTCAGGCCGAAGCTGCCGGGGCCATCCGCACCAAAGTTGACTAGTGCATAGAGCGCACCGGCCACACCGCTAGCGATCAACGTCTGACCACCCTCAGGATTGCCCTGATACGGGCTGGTTAACG
>Ga0209343_10002410_pt1 | contig 24151 bp, 26 predicted proteins | sample RifCSPlowO2_02_FD_184026 | JGI IMG/M metagenome (GOLD analysis project Ga0209343, IMG submission 184026) | Groundwater microbial communities from Rifle, Colorado - Rifle CSP2_plank lowO2_0.2 (SPAdes) (version 2) | ecosystem: Environmental > Aquatic > Deep subsurface > Groundwater | place... | reverse complement strand
GCTTGCGCTTGCCAGCGTACTCGGCGTCGGCGAAGGTCATCTGCTTCATCGGGAAACTCGGTGGGTGGGGTCGCGGTATTTTGCCAAATCAGAAAGTCTTTTTCAGAGTTTCCCTAGGCCCCGGATGAGCTGAGCATAAAAAAACCCGCTCACTGAGCGGGTTTTTTCTGGCCTGGGGAAACTGGCTTAAACCAGCTTCTCCAGTTCAGGTACGGCTTCGAACAGATCAGCGACCAGACCGTAATCGGCTACCTGGAAGATCGGCGCTTCTTCGTCCTTGTTGATCGCAACGATCACCTTGGAGTCTTTCATACCGGCCAGGTGCTGGATCGCGCCGGAGATACCGACGGCGATGTACAGCTGAGGCGCAACGATCTTGCCGGTCTGACCGACCTGCATGTCGTTGGGTACGAAACCTGCGTCAACTGCGGCGCGCGAGGCACCTACAGCAGCGCCCAGCTTGTCGGCCAGAGCGTACAGGTGCTTGAAGTTGTCACCGTTCTGCATGCCGCGGCCGCCAGAAACGACGATCTTGGCAGCGGTCAGTTCAGGACGGTCGGACTTGGCCAGTTCTTCACCGACGAAAGCCGATTTGCCAGCGTCAGCTGCGCCGCCAACTGCTTCAACGGCAGCAGAACCACCTTCAGCAGCAACCGGGTCGAAACCAGTGGCACGCACGGTGATGACTTTAACGGCAGCGGAGGATTGCACGGTGGCGATGGCGTTACCGGCGTAGATCGGACGCTTGAAGGTATCAGCGCTTTCAACAGCGATGATTTCCGAGATCTGATCAACGTCCAGCGCAGCGGCAACGCGCGGCAGGATGTTCTTACCGTTGCTGGTAGCAGCAGCCAGGATGTGGCTGTAGCCCTTGCCCAGTTCGGCAACCAGCGGCGCGACGTTTTCCGGCAGCTGGTGAGCGAAAGCGGCGTTGTCAGCAACCAGTACCTTGGCCACGCCAGCAATTTTGCCAGCAGCTTCGGCAGCAGCGCCGCAAGCGCTACCTGCAACCAGAACGTGGATGTCACCACCGATCTTCGCAGCAGCTGCAACAGTGTTCAGCGTGGCAGGAGCCAGGGCGGCATTGGTGTGTTCAGCGATAACCAGGATAGTCATTTAGATTACCTTCGCCTCGTTCTTCAGTTTCTCGACCAGTTCAGCCACGGACTTGACCTTGATGCCGGCGCTGCGGGTAGCAGGCGCTTCGACTTTGATGGTCTTGACGGTGGAAGCGGTGGAAACGCCCAGATCAGCTGGGGTTACGGTTTCCAGCGGCTTTTTCTTGGCCTTCATGATGTTCGGCAGCGACGCGTAGCGCGGCTCGTTCAGGCGCAGGTCGGTGGTCACGATAGCCGGCAGGTTCAACGCAACGGTCTGCAGACCGCCGTCGATTTCGCGGGTTACGTTGACCTTGTCGCCCGCCACTTCAACCTTGGAGGCGAAGGTGCCCTGACCGAAACCAGTCAGCGCGCCCAGCATCTGGCCGGTCTGGTTGTTGTCGCTGTCGATGGCCTGTTTGCCCATGATCACCAACTGCGGCTGCTCTTTATCGACCACTGCCTTGAGCAGTTTGGCCACAGCCAGAGAGTTCAGCTCGTCGCTGGATTCAACCAGGATGGCACGGTCAGCACCCAGGGCCAGCGCGGTACGCAGCTGCTCTTGAGCAGTGGTCGGGCCGATGGTTACGACGACGATTTCGCTCGCCACGCCCTTCTCTTTCAGGCGTACAGCTTCTTCCACGGCGATTTCGCAGAAAGGGTTCATCGACATCTTGACGTTGGCAAGATCAACGCCGCTGTTGTCCGCTTTGACGCGAACCTTGACGTTGTAGTCGACCACTCGTTTGACAGCTACAAGAACCTTCATGGATTCCTCGTTACTCTCCGGTGAATAAGAATGTCGCCAGAAGCGAACATGGCGTGAACTGCTAACCGGCCGGAACCGGGAGTCAACCAATACGGCGGACACAAAACCGCCCGTATCTTGACCGCAGGACCTAGGCTGGTCAATACGACGGGCCGGCCAATCGTCTGCGATGTAGTAAGATTCTAACAGCCCTACAGAAAATTCAAACAAACGTTTGTATTGGCCCATCCGAAGGGTCTGGATATAATGCGCCAGCATCGCTCACGGAACGAGCCTGCCAGCCAAATAAAATTAGAGAGCCCTGAGTAGGAGATAGCCTGTGGAACGCGAATTTATGGAATTCGACGTCGTCATCGTCGGCGCCGGCCCTGCTGGTTTGTCCGCCGCCTGCCGACTGAAGCAGAAAGCCGCCGAAGCCGGTAAAGAAATCAGCGTCTGCGTGGTCGAAAAAGGCTCCGAAGTCGGTGCGCATATTCTTTCCGGTGCCGTGTTCGAACCCCGTGCATTGAACGAGCTGTTCCCGGACTGGAAAGAGCTTGGCGCACCGCTGAACACTCCAGTCAAGCGCGATGACATCTACGTGCTCAGCAATGCCGAGAAGGCCACCAAGGTTCCGGACTTCTTCGTGCCCAAGACCATGCACAACCATGGCAACTACATTATTTCCCTGGGCAACCTGTGCCGCTGGCTGGCGCAGCAGGCAGAGAACCTCGGCGTAGAAATCTACCCTGGCTTCGCCGCCCAGGAAGCCCTGATCGACGACAAAGGCGCGGTCTACGGCATTCTCACCGGCGACCTGGGTGTCGATCGCGAAGGCAACCCGAAAGAGGGTTACTACACCCCAGGCATGGAACTGCGTGCTAAGTACACCCTGTTCGCCGAAGGCTGCCGTGGCCATATCGGCAAGCAGCTGATCAAGAAATTCAACCTGGATTCCGAAGCCGACGCCCAGCACTACGGCATCGGCATCAAGGAAATCTGGGACATCGACCCTGCCAAGCACGAGCAAGGCCTGGTGGTGCACACCGCCGGCTGGCCGCTGGATATCGTCGCAAAAGAAAACACCGGCGGCTCCTTCCTCTATCACCTGGAAAACAACCAGGTCGTAGTCGGCCTGATCGTCGACCTGTCGTACAGCAACCCGCATCTGTCGCCGTTCGATGAGTTCCAGCGCTACAAGCATCACCCAGTGATCGCTCAGTACCTGGAAGGCGGCAAGCGCATCGCTTACGGTGCCCGCGCCCTGGCCAAAGGCGGCATCAATTCGCTACCGAAGATGGTCTTCAACGGCGGCGCACTGATCGGTTGCGACCTCGGCACCATGAACGTAGCCAAGATCAAGGGCAGCCACACTGCCATGAAGTCCGGCATGCTCGCCGCAGAAGCTGTGGCCGATGCGCTGTTTGCAGGCAAGGAAGGCGGCGACCAGCTAACCGGCTATGTCGACGCATTCAAGGCCAGCTGGCTGTACGACGAGCTGTTTAGCACCCGTAACTTCGGCCCGGCGATGCACAAGTTCGGCCCGCTGGTGGGTGCCGGCTTCAACTGGCTGGATCAGAACATCTTCGGCGGCAAGCTCCCCTTCACCCTGCACGACACCAAGCCGGACTACGCCTGCCTGAAGCCGGCAGCCGAGGCGCAGAAGATTGCCTACCCGAAGCCGGACGGCAAACTTAGCTTCGACAAGCTCAGCTCGGTATTCCTCTCCAACACCAACCATGAAGAGGAACAACCCTGCCACCTGAAGCTCACCGACCCGAGCATTCCGCTGGGCAAGAACCTGCCGATGTACGACGAACCGGCGCAACGCTACTGCCCGGCCGGCGTATACGAAATCGTCACCAAGGAAGATGGCGAGAAGAAGTTCCAGATCAACGCGCAGAACTGCGTGCACTGCAAAACCTGTGACATCAAGGACCCCGCCCAGAACATCAACTGGGTAGCACCTGAAGGTACAGGCGGGCCTAACTACCCCAATATGTAAGACGCAAAAAAGGCTCCCTCGGGAGCCTTTTTCTTTGCCTGCAAAGTGCGCTACGCGGGCTCGAGCCCAATAGGGAAAAACTCCCCGCCGCTCCACACACCCAGCCAGCTCTTGCCATCGATCTCGCGCGGCACCGCCAGCTCGACCAGCTGATAGAACACATTGCGATGGATCAGCGCCTCAAGATTGCTCCGCACATGCACATAAGGCGCGGGCTCCTCGGTCTGAGCGTCCAGCTCGACCCGCAGCGGATGCTCTTTACCGGCCACCACCTCGTCCTCGACATTGGTGACAAAGCGCAGCACCTGAGCCTCGCCCTCACCTTCTACCTGCAGAGTGACCGCCACAAAGGGCGCGTCATCGACCTGGATGCCGACCATCTCCACCGGGGTCACCAACACATATTTATCGCCATCACGACGGATGATGGTGGAGAACAGCTTGACCATGGGCTTGCGCCCGATCGGCGTGCCCATATAGAACCAGGTGCCGTCGCGGGCGATGCGCATATCGATATCGCCGCAGAATTCGGGATGCCACAGGTGCACTGGCGGCAAACCCTTGCCCTCTGCTTTGGGAATCTGTGCCAGCAGATCGCCGGCCTTGCCCGTATCACTCATCAGCCTTCCTCAATCGCTCAAACCCAGTAACCGCCGTGCATAGTCCCGCAACGCGGGACCGATCAGCTCTTCCGGCTTGGCATCATAAAGCGTCAGCAAGCCACCGCGGCTACGAATACGCGCCGTATCGACCATATAACGGGTATTGGTCTCGATCAGCATCAACTGAATCACCCCGCGATCAGTGCCCAGACGGTCCAGCGCCTCCTGATCCTCCCACTCCTCCACCGTACCAATGCGGTCATCGGCATAGGCAAAACGGTTATAGAGCAAGTAATGCGCGCCCGCCGCGCGAGCCTGCTCCAGGGCTTCTTCCAGACCTAATGGCCCGCGGGCACGACGGACCATGGGGAAATACTCGACAAAGCCCTTGAAGGCTTCCTCGGCCACCACATTGGGCCGCGTATTGGCACCGCCAGGCGGGGCAAAATGCCCCTGGGCGATATAGATGAAAGAGTCAGCCTGTAAACGCCAAGGGCTCGCCCGGCGTATCTGACTGTGATCGAGCACGCCGACATCGCGCAATTGATAGATAGCGCCATCAGCCAGATCACTGGCCTTCATACAGCCGCTAAGCAGCAGCACACCCATTATCAGCAACAGACTACGCATCAGGTCTCTCCAGCGGCCGGTGACGGAAAACCGGCGGATGGAGCCACGATGCAGATTTCACGCCAGCGTGACGACATCACAAGCCGCGCTGCCACTCCTGGCGCAAGCGGGCCTGCTGCGGCTGTTCGATGGCCTGGCGCACCTGGGCTAGCAGGCGCTGCTTATCTGCGCCGAGAGTGCCCTTGAGCACCAGATAATTGGAGGCATGATCGCTGCGAAATACCGTATCGCGCAGCTCCAGCCCTTGCAGCAGACGTTCGACTTCGACAAACAGCTCATGCTGGCCGAGCGCCTGGAAGTCGGTGAAGCCTTCGCGAAAACGCGCCTCGTCCTGGGGAAAGCTCACCACCAGGGTCGAGAGGAATTCCGGCTGCGCCTCGTTCATCAGCCGCGCCGAGTTATCGGCGTGCTGTTCGCTTAGCAGCGTGCCGCCCAGGCCATTGAGGATCATCACCGAACGAGTGATGCCGGCCTGCCCAAGCTTGTCCAGCGCGCTCAGGCTGGACTCATAGGTCTCGCCCTTGTTGACCCGCGCCAGCACCTCGTCATCACCGGACTCGCAACCGACATAGGCCATGCGCAGGCCAGCGTCGGCCAGCTCCTTGAGCTCATCCACGGACTTCTTGCGCAGATTGCGCGGCAGGCAATAGCTGGAGACCCGCTGCACCTCGGGCATATGGGTACGAATCGCCTGCAAGATGGCCAACAGACGCCGAGTCGGCAGCACCAGGGCATCGCCGTCAGCGAGAAACACCCGCTGCACGATCATCCGCTCACCGGTCAGACGAATCTCTTCGAGCACCTGCGCCTCATCGCGGGCGCGGAATTTCTTCTGCTCCTGAGTGTACATTTCGCAGAACGTGCACCTGTTCCAGGAGCAGCCATTGGTCACCGGCAGAATCAGTGAATGGGCTTCGCTGGGCGGACGGAACACCGGCTCGATATAGCTGATGGGGAAATCTTGCATGCTCTTCACTCAAGGCAAGCGGCGGTCTTAGCCACCAATAATCTTCATCACGGTCGCGCCGCCGGAAAAGGCTACATCCTGCTTGTCGCCCAGGGCCTTGACCAGCAGCCCTTGCAGGGCTGGCAGTGCCTGATGGCGCGGCTTGTCGAGCAGGTCGCCGACATAGTGGCGGTTGCTCGACGACAGGCAACCATGCAGCCAGCCGGTAGAGGACAGGCGCAGGCGCGAGCAGGTGCGGCAGAACGGCACGCTCTCGTTGGCGATCACGCCGAAAAAGCCCTGCCCGGGGATTTCATAGCGCAGCGCCGTGGCATCCAGCGGTGCGACGGCCTGGGTATAGGTATGGTGCTGGCCAATCATGCTCAGTAGCTCCGGCATGCCGACAAACTGGCGCAGGAAGCCGTTGCCATCGCGAGCCAGATGGCCCATGCGCATCAGTTCGATAAAGCGCAGCTCGAAGCCGTTGGTCAGGCAGTAATCGAGCAGCGGCAGCACCTGATCGAGATTCTGCCCGCGCAGCGGCACCATATTGATCTTGATCTGCATACCTGCCGCCCGCGCCTGCTGCAGGCCATCGAGTACTGTGGCCAGATCGCCGCCGCGGGCAATCGTGCGAAAGGCCTCGGCGTCCAGGGTATCCAGGGAAATATTCAACCGCCGCATGCCGCACTCCAGCAGCAGCGGCAGCTTGCGCGCCAACAGCTGACCGTTGCTGGTCAGGCTGATATCAGCCAGACCGAGCTGGCTGACGCCACGCAAAAAGGCGTCCAGTTTAGGGCTGACCAGCGGCTCGCCACCGGTGATGCGCAGCCGCTCGATACCCGCCGCCTCGATCAGATAGGCCACGCCACGCAGCATGGCCTCGGCCGACAGCTCATCCTGCGCTGCCACCAGGCGCTTGCCGTCGGGCACGCAGTAGGTGCAGGCATAGTTGCAGGCAGCCGTAAGGCTGATGCGCAGGTTGCGAAAGCGCCTGCCCTGGCGATCAACGATCATGCAAGACTCCAGCGAAGATGAGCGCCGAGTATAGGGTCGCCGCCAGCGCAGCAGATTCGTTATCGAACAGCTGAATACCTCAGCTAAGCGGAGTGTCGGCGTCGCGCTTGCGCTTGTTGCCCATGCGCACGCCGATATCCATCAGAAACTGGAAGAAGCCTTCCTGATCTTCCAGCACATTGCTCCAGAACGGCGAGTGATACAGCGCCACTGCGCCGTGCACCAGCGCCCAGGCTGCGCAATAGTGGAAGTAGGGCGGCACGTCTTCCAGCTTGCCTTCGGCGATGCGGCCCTTGATCAGCTGGGTCAGGCGCTCGAAGTTGGAGGCGCGAATCTTGTGCAGCTCCTCGACCATCTCCGGCACCTGGTTGCCCTTGACCACCTTTTCTTCCAGGCGGTCGAACAGGCGGTAGCGCTGCGGGTCGCGCATGCGAAACTCGAAGTAGGCCCGCGACAAAGCTTCCTTGTCGCGGTCGATATCAGACGAGTGCAGCAGCTCATTCAGGTCGCGCTCGTAGTCGAGCATCAGGCGCAGGTAGATCTCCGCCTTGGACTTGAAGTGCTTGTAGATGGTGCCTTTGCCAATACCAACGGCGTCGGCAATCATCTCCACGGTCACGCTGTCTTCGCCCTGTTCGAGGAAGAGTTTCAGCGCTGTATCGAGAATTTCCTGTTCGCGGCGGCGAAACTCACGGACCTTGCGGGGTTCTTTATGCATAAAGGGACTAAATGGTCAAAAATCGAAGGCGAGTATTATGCCTAACTAACGGCAAATTGCACGGATCATCCGACCATGCACGCGGTTCATGACGAGTTTCCGCAACTTCCCGGCCTGCGTTACCTCAACCACGCAGCCGTTTCACCCTGGCCCCAACGAGCGGTCGAGGCGGTCACTCGCTTTGCCCGGGAAAATGCCCAAACAGGGGCCCGCGACTATCCCAACTGGCTGAAAACCGAGCAGCGCCTGCGCGAAAGACTGCAACGCCTGCTCAACGCACCCTCTTGTGGCGATATCGCCCTGGTCAAGAACACCTCGGAGGCGCTGTCCTTTGTCGCCTTCGGCCTGGACTGGCGAGCGGGCGACCAGGTGCTGATCAGCGACGAGGAGTTCCCCTCCAACCGGGTGGTGTGGGAGGCCCTGCGCCGTTTTGGCGTCGAAGTGGTGCAGGTCAGCCTCAAGGGCCACGCTCCCGAAGACGCCCTGCTCGCCGCCTGTGGCCCGCGCACCCGCCTGCTGTCGGTGAGCGCAGTGCAATACGCCAGCGGCCTGCGCCTGGACCTGCAGAGCCTGGGTCAGGGCTGTCAGGCGCGCGGTGTGCTGTTCTGTGTGGATGCTATCCAGCAACTCGGTGCCCTGCCCTTCGATGTACAGAGCAGCCAGTGCGCCTTCGCCATGGCCGACGGCCACAAATGGCTGCTCGGCCCAGAAGGGCTGGGGGTGTTCTATTGCCGTAGCGATCTGCGCGAACAGCTCAAACTGCACGAATACGGCTGGCATATGCTCGAGCACGCCGGCGATTACCAGCGCACCGACTGGCAAGCGGCACGCAGCGCCAGGCGCTTCGAGTGCGGCAGCCCGAATATGCTCGGCACCATGGCCCTGGAGGCCAGCCTGTCGCTGCTGGAAGAGGTCGGCATGCATCAGGTCGAAGCCGCCCTGCAGGAGCGTATGCAATGGCTGCAGGTCGGCCTGCAGGCGATTCCCGGCTGTCGCCTGCACAGCCCGCTGAATCCACTGCGACGCGCCGGCATCCTCACTTTTAGCCTCGACGGTTGGGAAAACCAGACGCTGTACCAGCAGCTGAGAGATCAACAGGTGATCTGCGCCCAACGCGGGGCGGGAGTCCGCCTGTCGCCACATTTCTATACACAGGCCCAAGTTATAGAGGAAACCCTGCAGCTGCTGCACCAGTTGGCGACAGCTTGAGGACTCAAGAGCGCGGCGAGTATTCCAAATACGTTTAAGAATGCCGCCAAGTGGCCTGGACTATCGGCAATCTTCACCAATACTGAGGAGTACTGGTGTGCGGCGTACCCCCCAAGCGCCCCGCCAGGCAAGGTACCGTGGACCGCGTATCTTGATTTACTCCTAATGGTCTTAACCCGGACTCATCCCCCAGAGCCCGGGTTTTTTTTGTCTTCGATTCCAGACGACGCACAGAGAAGCGAGCTCAGGCGACTCTGGCCAAAGGGAAAAGACGCTTGAAGTTGCTCGTGGTCTGTTCGGCAAACTGCTCGAAATCGACGCCGCGCAACGTCGCCAGGTACTCGGCCACATCCCGTACATACTCCGGCAGGTTCGGCTTGCCACGATGCGGCACCGGGGCCAGGTAAGGCGCGTCGGTTTCCACCAGCAGACGGTCGGCCGGCACTTGCCGCGCCACTTCGCGCAGCGCTTCGGCATTGCGGAAGGTGACGATGCCGGACAGGGAAATATAGAAACCAAGATCCAGCGCGGCTTTGGCCATGTCCCAGTCTTCGGTAAAGCAATGCAGCACACCGGCCTGCGGCAAGGCGGCCTCACGTAGCAGGGTCAGGGTATCGGCGCGGGCTTCACGGGTGTGCACGATCACCGGTTTACTGGTGACCTGAGCGGCCTGCAGGTGCAGGCGAAAGGCTTGTCGCTGCAGTTCGGCCGCTTCCGGCTCATAGTGGTAGTCCAGGCCGGTTTCGCCAATCGCCACCACCTGTGGATGGTTAAGCTCGGCCAGCAGCCAGTCCAGGGCCGGCGCAGCACCGGGTTCGAGGTCCAGAGGGTGCACGCCCACCGAGCAGTCGACGTCGGCATAGCGCTCGGCCAGCCCCTTGACCGCCGCGGCATTGTCCGCGCTGACGCCAATGCAGAGAAAATGACCGACACCGCGCGCACGCGCAGCGGTCAGCGCCGCATCGAGCGAACCGCCATGGGCGGCCAGGTCGAGACGATCGAGGTGGCAGTGGGAATCGATAAGCATGGGAGCCTCAAGCTTCAGGCCGCAAACACCAAGCCACAAACTCAGAGCCTGTCGCTTCCAGCTTGCAGCGGATGGCTTGTCGCTTACGGCTATTACATCGTGTGGGTCGGGCGATCCGAGGTCAGCGCACCGGCCAGGTAGGTTTCGATCTTGTTGCGGGCGCTGTTGTCGCCATCGTTGAACTGCACGCCGACACCCGCGGCGCGGTTGCCTTGGGCACCCTTGGGCGTGATCCAGACCACCTTGCCAGCGACCGGGATCTTCTCCGGCTCATCCATCAGGTTGAGCAACATAAACACTTCATCGCCGAGCTTGTAGTTCTTGTTGGTCGGGATAAACAGGCCGCCGTTCTTGATAAAGGGCATATAAGCGGCATAGAGCACGGACTTGTCCTTGATGGTCAGGGACAAGATCCCGTTACGCGGGCCCAAGTTAGGAGGCAGACTCATGCGGCATTCCTGAATTTATGACTCAATGACCGATTCTAGCCCGGTCCGGGCAGGCTTGCCCACTGCACCAGCAAGGCTTCGAGAAGCAAGACACGGTTGAGATTGGCCTTGCCCATGACTTTCTGCCGCTGCGCCAGCAACCAGTCCTGCATCTTCAGCACCTTGGCCTGCGCGGTCTTGTCCGCCAGATATTGCACCACCTTGCGCATATCGGCATGGCCCAGCCCCTCTTCATCGCGGGTCAACTGATAGCGCAGCATCAACTGCGACCACTGGCTGAACCAGTCGAACAGCAACTGCAGGGACACCGCATTCCAGCTTTCCGCCAGCTGGCTGGGGGCGATCTGCTGCTTGAGCAGCTTCTTCACCCCTTCCACCACCTGCGCACGCTGGGCGCTGACGCCCTGCTCATGCATCTTTACCGCCGCCAGCGGCGAACCGGCGGCAAGGAACAGCAACTCGTGATGTTCCTCAGCGCTACAGTCCGGCAACGCCTGTTGCAGCCATGCCAGGCTCATCGCCTCGCTTGGCAGTGGGCAAGCCTGCTGCACGCAGCGACTCTTCACGGTTGGCAGCAGACGACTAGGCTGATGGCTGATCAATAGCAGCACGGTATTGCCGGAGGGCTCCTCCAGGCTTTTCAGCAAGGCGTTGGCGGCATTGACGTTCATCGACTCGGTCGGCTCGACCAGCACCACCTTGCGCCCCGCCAGTTGCGCGGTCTGCACCACGAAACTGACCAGGTCACGCACCTGATCGACCTTGATCGCCTTGTCGGCCTCTTCCGGCTCAAGGATGTAATTATCCGGGTGGGTGCCAGCCGCCAGCAGATGGCAGGACTTGCACTGGCCGCAGGCGTCCAGGCCGGCTGGCTGTTGGCAGAGCAGACGCGCCATCAAGCGTTCCGCCAGGGCACGCTTGCCGATCCCGGCCGGGCCATGCAGCAGGTAGGCGTGAGCATGCTGCGTACGCCCGGCTAACTGCTGCCAGAGCGCCTCCTGCCAGGGATAGGCTTCAGCCACGGTGCAGCTCCAGCAATTCCGGCAACAGGGTATCCAGGGCATGCTGCACCTGACTCAGCGACTGCGCGGCATTCAGAATACGGTAGCGTTGCGGTTGCTCGGCAGCACGCCGCAGATAGGTGCCGCGCACCGCATCGAAGAATTCGCGCCCCTCCTGCTCGAACCGGTCCAGCCGCCCACGGGCGGCCGCCCGCGCCAGCCCCACTTCGATCGGCAGATCGAAAATCAGGGTCAGATCCGGACGCAGCGCGCCCTGAACAAAGTCTTCCAGGGCGGCAATACGCGCAGTGGACAAGCCGCGACCACCGCCTTGATAGGCATAGGTGGCGTCGGTAAACCTATCGCAGAGCACCACACTGCCTCGCGCCAGTGCCGGGCGGATAACCCGCGCCAGATGTTGGGCGCGAGCCGCGAAGACCAGCAGCAACTCGGTGTCGGCGGCCATGTCTTCGTCGTCGCTAGGGGTAAGCAGCAACTCGCGAATCCGCTCGGCCAGGGGCGTGCCGCCCGGCTCGCGGGTCAGCAGCACATCAATACCCTGGGCGCGCAAGCGTTCGGCCAGGTAATCGCGATTGGTACTCTTGCCCGCGCCTTCGGGACCTTCCAGGGTGATAAACAAACCGCTCACAGACTGTCCTTACTGATTATTGGGCGCTACGGGGGCAGGACTCGAACGATAGTCGGCGCGCCGCTTGAGCTGATACTCGCGGACCGCCTGATTATGCTGCTCAAGGCTGTTGGAAAATACATGACTGCCATCGCCACGGGCGACGAAGTACAGGCTGCTGCCATCGACGGGGTTGAGCGCGGCATGGATCGCCTCGCGGCCAACCAGGGCAATGGGGGTCGGCGGCATGCCGTCGATGGTGTAGGTGTTGTAGGCAGTCGGCTCGCGCAAGTCGGCGCGGGTGATTCTGCCGTTGTAGCGCTCGCCCATGCCGTAGATCACCGTGGGATCGGTTTGCAGGCGCATGCCGATACGCAGGCGGCGCACGAAGACCCCGGCGATTTCGCCCCGTTCCTCAGGGACGCCGGTTTCCTTTTCGATCATCGAGGCCATGATCAGGGCGTCGTAAGGCTCGCGGTACGGCAAGCCTTCGGCACGTTGCGCCCACTCCTCGGCCAACACAAGCTCCAGGCGAGCGTGGGCCTGCTTGAGCAGGTCGAAGTCGCTCATGCCACGGACAAATCTGTAGGTATCGGGAAAGAAACGTCCCTCCGGGTTGAGCCCCGGCAGGCCGAGACGCTCCATCAGCTGCGCATCGCTCAGCTCGCTCAAGGTCAGATCGAGGCGGGTTTCCCGGGCCAGGGCGGCGCGCACCTGGCGGAAATTCCAGCCTTCGACCAGGGTCAGGCTGTACTGCAGCACCTCGCCACGCCGCCACATACTCAGCATGTCGAGCGCCTTGAGGCCGGGCGTCAGCCGGTATTCGCCACTGTGCAGCGGCTGGTTGCGCAGATTGAAGCGCCAGTACAAGCGTAACCAGAGGGCACCGTCGAGCACGCCATCGGCCTCGAGGCGATTGAGCACCCCACCAGGCGTAGCGCCGGCCGCCACCTCGACCAGGTACTCGTCGGACAGCTTCAGGGGCTGGTGCAAGGCCGTATGCTGCTGCCAGGCGATAAACGCCACGAGCAGGCCAGCCAGCAGCACCGCGCCTTCCAGCAGCAGCAAAAGTTTGCGTATCACGAATCAGCAGTCCAGTAGATCGCGGGCAATAACCTGCAGTTTACGGGTGAGCGGGCCGAGCGGCCAGTCATGCGTGAGCAGGCTGCGCACCGGCCAGACGCCATAGACGCTGTTACAGAGAAAGACCTCGTCGGCGGCCAGCAATTCGGCGTAGCTGATATCGCGCACCTGGCACTCGATGCTCTGCGCCGCGGCCTGGGCCAGCAACTCGGCGCGCATAACCCCGGCCACCCCACAGCGCGACAGGTCCGCAGTGATCAACACACCATCCCTGACGATAAACAGGTTGCTGTAGACCCCCTCGATCACCCGCCCCGCCCCATCCAGCATCAGGCCTTCGGCATGCTCGGCGTCGCGCCACTCGCCCCGCGCCAATACCTGTTCGAGACGATTGAGGTGCTTCAAGCCGGCCAGCACAGGCTGTTCGGCCAGGCGCGTGGCGCAAGGAAACAGACGCACCCCCTGCGCAGCATGGGCGGCCGGATAACTCGGTTTGGGATTGCCCAGCAGCAGGCGTCGCGGTTGCGCCGGTTGTGGCGGCGCATAGCCGCGCAAGCCGTCGCCCCGGGTCAGGATCAGCTTGGCCACGCCATCGCCCAGTTGCCGGCTGAACGCCAGCAACTCGGCCCTGAGCAGTGGCAGGTCGAGCGGGATATGCAGACGCGCACACCCCTCAGTCAACCGCGCCAGGTGACGCTCCAGCAAGGAAGGTTGACCCGCCGTAACGGCGATGGTCTCAAACAGACCATCGCCATAGGCCAAACCACGATCCTGGATGGATAGCAGCTCGGCCGGCTGGCCGTCGATCCAGCTCAGCATCAGTCGGCGAACCGGCGGAACACCAGCGAGCCATTGGTACCGCCGAAACCGAAGGAGTTGGACAGCGCCACCTCGATCGGCATGGCCTTGGCCTGATGCGCGACGAAGTCGAGATCACAACCCTCGTCCGGGGTATCGAGGTTGATGGTCGGCGGAGCGACCTGATCACGGATGGCCAGCACACTGAAAATCGCTTCCACCGCACCGGCCGCGCCGAGCAGGTGGCCGGTCATGGACTTGGTCGAACTGACTGCCAGCTGGTAGGCATGCTCGCCGAACACCGACTTCACCGCCGCCACTTCCGCCTTGTCGCCGGCCGAAGTCGAAGTGCCATGAGCATTGATGTACTGCACCTGTTCGGGATTCAGCCCGGCGTCACGCAAGGCATTGACCATGCAGCGCGCCGCGCCTGCACCGTCGTCCGGCGGCGAAGTCATATGGTAGGCGTCGCCGCTCATGCCAAAGCCGATCAGCTCGGCATAGATATGCGCGCCACGGGCCTTGGCATGTTCCAGCTCTTCCAGCACCAGGGCACCGGCACCGTCGGACAGGACGAAACCATCACGGTCCTTGTCCCAGGGGCGACTGGCCCGGGTCGGGTCATCATTGCGGGTCGACATGGCCCGCGCAGCGGCGAAGCCACCCAGCCCCAGACCACAGGCGGCCATTTCGGCACCGCCGGCCACCATCACGTCGGCCTCGCCGTACATGATGTTGCGCGCCGCCATGCCAATGCAGTGGGTACCGGTGGTACAAGCCGTGGCGATGGCGTAGTTGGGGCCCTGCAAGCCGAGGTGGATCGACAGGAAACCGGAAATCATATTGATGATCGAGCCCGGCACGAAGAACGGCGATATGCGCCGCGGGCCCTGCTCGATCAACGACTTGCAGTTGTTTTCGATATTGGTCAGGCCGCCAATACCCGAACCCATGGCCACACCAATACGCTCGCGATTGGCATCGGTCACTTCCAGCCCGGAATCGCGCATCGCCTGAAAGCTCGCGGCCAGACCGTACTGAATAAACAAATCGAGTTTGCGTGCCTCTTTGGCGGTCAGGTATTGCTCGACATCGAAGTCCTTGACCGAGCCACCGATACGGGTGGAAAAGGCCGAAAGGTCCATATGGTCAAGCAGGCCGATACCACTACGCCCGGCCAAAATGCCCTGCCAACTGCTCGGCACATCGTTACCCAGCGGCGACAACATGCCCATACCGGTAACCACGACGCGTCTACGCGACACAGCAATCTCCTTTTCTAGTTTGCAACGCTTGCAATGCGCTTAAAGAAAAGCCGCACACCCGAGAAGGGAGTGCGGCTTTTCCGAGTCGGAAAACGACGATTGCGTTTACGCGTGTGCGGTAACGTAGTCGATGGCTTCCTGAACGGTGGTGATCTTCTCAGCTTGCTCGTCCGGGATCTCGGTCTCGAATTCTTCTTCGAGAGCCATCACCAGCTCAACGGTGTCAAGGGAGTCGGCACCCAGGTCTTCGACGAAGGAAGCGCTGTTGGTGACTTCTTCTTCCTTAACGCCCAGTTGCTCGGCAACGATTTTCTTGACGCGTTCTTCGATGGTGCTCATACGTTGTTCTCACTCCTAATGGGACAAATCCAGGCCACTGTATCTGCGGCCAAGTGTATAGAAAGGGTTTTTAGCATTTCAAGCTGAATGCCGGGGTGCCCCCAAGAACACTTCAACGATCTGTCTATAAACCTGTTGCAGCTTTATAACGGATTTTAGACAGCATCTATGACAGTTTTCTGAAGGCATCCGTCACATTTAGCTCATATACATCCCGCCGTTCACAGGGATAGTAGCCCCTGTGACGTAAGCCGCGCCATCGGAAGCGAGGAAAGCGACCACTTTAGCGATCTCTTCGGCCTGCCCCAAACGGCCCAGCGGAATCTGGGTAAGCAGCGCATCACGCTGCGCTTCCGGCAGTTCACGGGTCATATCGGTGTCGATAAAACCAGGCGCTACGGCATTCACGGTAATTGCCCGCGAACCCACTTCACGCGCCAGCGCACGACCGAAACCTTCCAGCCCGGCCTTGGCCGCAGCATAGTTCACCTGGCCGGCGTTGCCCATGGCTCCGACCACCGAACCGATATTGATGATGCGCCCGTAACGCGCCTTGGTCATGCCGCGCAGTACAGCCTTGGTCAGTCGGTACAGACTGCTCAGGTTGGTGTTGATGACATCGAACCATTCGTCGTCTTTCATCCGCAGCATCAGGTTATCGCGGGTGATGCCGGCGTTGTTGACCAGGATCAACGGCTGACCAAGATGTTGCTGGATGTGCTCAAGGGTGCTGGCAACCGACTCGTCATTGCTGACATCCAGCACCAGGCCGGCACCTTCGATGCCATTGGCTTTCAGGGTTTCGGCGATACGCTCGGCCCCCGAAGCGGAGGTCGCGGTCCCTATTACCACAGCGCCTTGACGACCCAGTTCCAGGGCAATTGCCTGGCCAATGCCACGGCTCGCGCCAGTGACCAATGCAACCTTACCTTGCAGGCTCATAGCGTTTCTCCTTAATCAGACCAAGGTCGCCCGCGCGCTAGCGAAGGCGTCCGGGGTGTCCAGGTTATGGGTATTGATACCTTTGACGCAGCGCTTGTTCAAACCGGATAGCACCTTGCCTGGGCCGCACTCGACCAGATCGGTGACACCCTGACCCGCCAGGCAGACCATGGACTCGACCCAGCGAACCGGACTGTACAGCTGCGCCAGCAAATCGCGCTTGAGGCTTTCAAGATCGGTAACCACCGCAGCACTGACGTTCTGCACCAGGGCAATCTGCGGGGTCTGCCAGTCAATGGCCGCCACCGCCTCGGCAAAGCGTTCGGCCGCCGGGCGCATCAACGCGCAGTGCGAAGGCACGCTCACTGGCAGCGGCATGGCACGCTTGGCACCACGCGCCTTGCAGGCCTCGATGGCGCGCGCCACGGCGGCGGCACCACCGGCGATCACCACCTGCCCCGGGGCATTGAAGTTCACCGCACTGACCACTTCACCTTGCGCCGCTTCGGCGCAGGCGGCCAGTACATCGGCATCGTCCAGCCCGAGAATGGCGGCCATGCCGCCCTGCCCTGCAGGCACGGCCTGCTGCATCAACTGCCCACGGTGCTCGACCAGCTTCACGCCGGCCGCCAGAGACAGGCTACCGGCAGCGACCAGGGCGGAATATTCACCCAGACTGTGCCCGGCGACAAAGGCCGGACGTGCACCGCCCTCGGCCAGCCACAAGCGCCAGAGCGCTACAGAGGCAGCCAGGATCGCCGGCTGGGTCTTGTCGGTCTGATTGAGTTGTTCTTCAGGGCCCTGCTGGGTCAGCGCCCAGAGGTCATAACCCAGGGCCTCGGAGGCCTCGGCGAAGGTATCGAGAATCAACGGCTGCTGTGCGCCGTGCTCGGCCAACATCGCCAGGGACTGCGAGCCCTGACCCGGAAAGACGAATGCGAGAGATGCAGACATGGAAACCTGTTCCTAATGATCTTGATCGTCGGAAATTTACACCTAGCCTAGCCAAGCGCAACAAACTGACAGTTGGATGACAGGCCGACCGTCGCGGTCACATCCTAAAGCAAGTGATCGCCCAGGCGACCATGCAAGCGTTGCGGCAGATTTTCCTCAATCTCCGCCAAAGCTCGGCGAATGGCGCTTTTAAAACCGTCGGGACCGGCAGAACCATGGCTTTTCACCACGATGCCCTGCAAGCCGACAAAACTCGCCCCATTGTGCTGCGCCGGGGCCAGATCACCCCTCAGGCGACGCAGCAGCGGCAATGCCAGCAAGCCCACCAGACGCGCCGCCGGACTGGATTTGAACAGCGCCTCGATGCGCAGGGCAATCATACTGGCGAGCCCCTCGCTGGACTTGAGCAGGATATTGCCGACAAAGCCGTCGCAGACCACCACATCGGCCTCGCCGCGGTACAAGCCGTCGCCTTCGACAAAGCCGATATAGTTCAGGCCCTCGGCCTCCTGCAACAGGCTAGCCGCAAGCTTGACCTGCTGATTGCCCTTGACGTCTTCAGTGCCGATATTCAGCAACGCCACCCGAGGACGCACCGTGCCCAGGGCCTCGGCGGTGACCGAGCCCATCACCGCGAACTGATAGAGGTGCTCGGCGCTGCAGTCGACATTGGCACCCAGATCGAGCAAATGACAGAAACCCGTCTGCGTTGGAATAGCCGTCACCATGGCCGGACGATCGATGCCAGGCAGGGTCTTCAGCACATAGCGCGACAGGGCCATCAAGGCCCCGGTATTGCCGGCACTGACGCAGGCCTGGGCCGCGCCGCTGCGCAACAACTCCAGGCTCACCCGCATCGAGGAATCGGGCTTGCTGCGCAGGGCCTGCGCCGGCCGCTCATCCATCTCGATCACCTCAGACGCCGGCTCGACACGCAGGCGCGCACGATCGACACCCGGGTAACGGGCAATCAAAGGTTCGAGAAGAGAAGGTTGGCCGACGAGGACCAGGTGCAGCGAGGGGTATTCGGCCAGGCAGGCAATGCAGGCCGGAACAATGCAGTGGGGACCGAAGTCCCCACCCATTGCATCAATCGCGATGATCGGAGCGGACAAGATTTACTCGTCAGCGCCCTTGTCGATCACTTTACGACCACGGTAAACGCCTTCTGGCGATACGTGGTGACGCAGGTGAACTTCACCGGTGGTTTTCTCGACGGACAGGGTGCTGCCTTCGAGGGCATCGTGGGAACGACGCATGTCACGGGCGGAACGGGATTTTTTGTTCTGCTGAACAGCCATAACTAATTAACTCCTAAACGTTTGGGTCACGCTTTAACTGCGCCAATACATTGAACGGGTTGGACCGCGTTACCTCGTCCTCGCTCGGCTCGGGCTCATCGAGCCCAGCCGGTTGCTGGCAATCTTTAGGGTCATGAGCCGGGACAATGGGTAAGGCGAGCAACAGCTCCTCCTCGACCAGCGCCAGCAGATCCAATGGGTCTTCACCCAGCTCCAGCACGTCATAGCCTTGCGGCACGGACTGGGTATTCGCTCCCTCTTTCACCACGGCGTAATCACACTCGCTATGGATCGGCAGAACGACCAGGTCCAGACAACGCTGGCATACCATCTTGACCTCAACCGCAAGCTCGCTATGGATAACCACGGCATTACGCTCGTCACGCTCGAAGAAAAACTTCGCACGAACCACGCCTTGGTTATCGGCAAGTGGGTCGCAGAGTCGCGGCAAATCGGCCAGTGGCAAATCACCTTCAAGGGTGGCGCCACGATCAGCAAGTTTGCGCGGATCAACGTGAGGTGGAATCGGTGCATTTGACATAGGCGGCGCATTCTAGGGATGCGACCCGCCGCTGTCAAAGGAAATTCGGCCTGTCCAGCATCTGTCGCCACCGTTAAAATCGCCGCCTTAAGCCGAAGGCGCGCAGCGACAACCTCCTTGATGCCTTCTCCCTCAGGGAGACGACGGCGCAAAGCGCCGGATAAGGAAGACGAACGCGCCCGCCACCCTATAAGGAAATCAATATGCTGCCCCTGGTGCTCGCATCCAGCTCACCCTACAGACGCGAACTGCTCGCCCGCCTACGCCTGCCCTTCAGTTGGTGCGCCCCGGATATCGACGAGTCCCGCCGAGCAGATGAAAGCGCAGACAGCCTGGTGCGTCGCCTGTCCCTGGAAAAAGCCCAGGCCCTGCGCAACAGCCACCCCCAGCACCTGATTATCGGCTCGGACCAGGTTGCCGTGCTCGGCCAGCAGATTCTCGGCAAGCCGCATAATTTCGAGCGCGCCCGCGAGCAGTTGCTTGCCGCCAGCGGCAACAGCGTCACCTTCCTCACCGGCCTGACGCTGCTCGACAGCCACAGCGGTGTCAGTCAGACCGACTGCATCCCCTTCACCGTACACTTTCGCCCACTCAGCGACGCCCAGATCACCCGCTACCTGCACGCCGAGCAGCCCTATGACTGCGCCGGCAGCTTCAAGGCCGAAGGCTTGGGCATCAGCCTGTTTCGCAGCACCGAAGGCAGCGACAGCAACAGCCTGATCGGCCTGCCCCTGATCCGCCTGGTGGACATGCTGCTGGGCGCTGGAATCGATATCCCATAAACGCACAAGCCCGATCAAATGATCGGGCTTGCTCGAAACACAATAACAATCAGCGCAGCGACGGCCCCTGAAAGCCCATCCACATCGCCACATGCTCGGCAACGCTGGAACCCAGGGTTTTCGCAAAGCGATCCAGCGGCGACTCCTTCACCGTGAAGTCGACCAGTTCTTTCTCACCAATCACCTCACGCGCCACATAGCTGGTATTGCCCAGCGCATCGATCAAGCCCAGTTGCAGGGCCTGCTCGCCCGACCAGACCAGACCCGAAAACAGTTCTGGATGCTCGGCATCCTTCAAGCGCTCACCGCGCCCCTGCTTGACGCTGGCAATAAACTGTCGATGAGTAGTCTCCAGAACGCCCTGCCAGAACTCGGTCTCTTCGGCCTTTTGCGGCTGGAACGGGTCGAGAAACGCCTTGTGCTCGCCGGAGGTATAGACGCGACGGTCCACACCTAGTTTCTCCATCACCCCAACAAAGCCAAAGGTTGCCGCAGTCACACCGATGGAGCCGACCAGACTAGCCTTGTCGGCATAAATCTCATCAGCCGCACTGGCAATGTAATAGGCACCCGAAGCCCCCAGATCGGTGATCACTGCATACAGCTTGATCGCCGGGTACTCTGCGCGCAGGCGGCGAATCTCGTCATAGATATAACCCGACTGCACCGGACTGCCGCCCGGACTGTTAATACGCAGGATCACGCCCCGGGTATTTGCATCCTCAAACGCCGCCCGCAGGCTGCCAACAATATTGTCGGCACTGGCCGACTCCTTGTCGGCAATCATTCCGCGCACCTCGATCACCGCAGTATGCGCGGTACCGCCCGCCACACCCTTTTTCATATCGAGCAACGGTGAAAACAGCACCAGAGCGCCAAACAGGTAGATAAAGGTCAACAGCTTGAAGAAAATCCCCCAGCGCCGCGCCCTACGCTGCTCCTGCACGCCCGCCAGCAAGGTCTTTTCCAGCAGCTTCCAGCTTTTGCCATCGTCATCCGCCGTAGCCGATGCCTTCCATTCATCCGACATGCTCTCTCACCTCAACTGATTGCCCAACCGCACGCCGCTCCAGCCAGGCGCGCAATTCGGTGAAACATTCTATTGCCAGCGTCGGCTGACACTCACGCAACGCCTGCAGAGGCTGAGCACCATAACCCACCGCCACACAATCCATGCCAGCGCGCTGCGCCATCAACAGATCGAAGGACGAGTCACCCACCATTAGCGCCTGACCGGCAGTTACACCGCTTTGCGCAAGAATTTCGTGCAGCATCAGCGGGTCCGGCTTGCTCGCCGTTTCATCCGCGCAACGACTGTAATCGAAATAATCCAGCCAGCCACGATCAGCCAGCACCCGCTGCAGACCATGCCGCCCTTTGCCAGTCGCTACCGCCAGACGATAGCCCTCGGCACGAAAGGCTTCCAGCCCTTCAGCCACCCCATGGAACAGAGCCGAAGGCTCGGACTCAAGAGCCAGGTAGTTTTCGCTGTAGCTATGGCGCAGGCGCTGGGAACGACCCTGATCATGCAGATCCGGATAGAGGCAGCGAATCGCCTCAGGCAAACCCAAGCCTATAATGCCGCGCACCTGCTCATCCGTGCAGCGCGGTAGCTCACAGACATCCGCCGCCAGATGCATGGCCGTGACGATACGCCCGATGGAATCAACCAGCGTGCCGTCCCAATCGAAGATCAGCAGCCGATAGCCACGCTCCTGACAATCACGCATCTGAAAGTCAGGCACCGAGACGCTCCACGGTCCGCGCCCACATCTCATCGACCGGAGCCGCCAGCTTCAACTGACCACCATCCGGCAGCGGCACCACCAACTCATAGGCATGCAGGAACAGGCGCTTGCCGCCCAGGCCGCGAATTTCCTTGGTGAAATCGTCATCGCCATACTTGCTGTCGCCAGCGATGCAATGCCCGGCATGCTGGGCATGCACACGGATCTGGTGAGTACGCCCGGTCACCGGCTTGGCTTCGACCAGGGTGGCGAACTCGCCGAAACGGCGCAATACACGGAAGATCGTCAGCGCCTCCTTGCCCTCGGGGTTGACCTCGACCATGCGCTCACCCGAGCGCAGGTTGCTCTTAAGCAGCGGTGCATTGACCTGCTTCTTGGCGGTCGCCCAATGGCCACGCACCAGCGCCATATAGCGTTTATCCACGCCATCGCCACGCAAGGCTTCGTGCAGATGACGCAACATGCTGCGCTTCTTGGCGATCATCAACAGCCCGGACGTATCGCGATCCAGGCGATGCACCAGCTCCAGATCCTTGGCATCGGGCCGCAACTGACGGAAGGCTTCGATCACCCCGTAATTGAGACCACTGCCACCATGCACGGCGATGCCCGCGGGCTTGTTGAGCACAATCAGGGCCTTGTCCTCATAGACGATGGCCGCCTCCAGGCGCTGCAAAAGTCCCTGAGCCAGAGGTTCGGGCTCGTCACGCTCGGCCAGGCGCAGCGGCGGCACGCGAATGATATCGCCGGCCTGCAGCTTGTACTCGGGCTTGATCCGCCCCTTGTTCACCCGCACTTCGCCTTTGCGCAAAATGCGGTAAATCAAGGTCTTGGGCACGCCTTTGAGCTGGGTGCGAAGAAAGTTATCGATGCGCTGGCCGGCAAGTTCCGGCGCAACCTCAAGTAGCTGAACGCCAGAGGTTGGAGAGGTAGGAGTCGTCATCGCGCAATCATAACAATTTTTTATGGATTTGAAGCACTTAATCATTGCTGCTATAGTCGGGACGCCGCCAAAAGCGGCCTGGTTTGCGGATGATCGCCAAAACTGCCATCCCCAACCAACGCAACCCATTCTGGACGCGAGGCCGTCCGACGGGTTATTCGCAGAAAGTAAGGTCGCCAAGACCGCGAACAACTCGGAAATAAAGCCTTCAAGCCATGACGCGCGACCTTCCCCTTTGGACGGCCGCGGTAATAGTTAACCCGCTGCGGATTTTCGCGAGCGGCACCCGATTTTCAGCGATACGTGTAGGGTGGAGATGTACAACTGTCGGTCCGCGTAGCAATTGCTTTACACCAAGACGCTTTATCTCGTCCGCTACCGACAGCTGATTCCTCCTCCTGACTTAGTGCTTTCTGTCACAACAGCGAGCAGGAGACGTCCGTCGCGGCCCAGCCCAACTGGCTGATTGCCGCTCGACAATGGAACGCTTTACGACCGTTCTAGACGCGCCTGACACCGACCCTGAAGTCGTGTGTGCCGAACGCCGCTTCCGCCAGCACCGGAAACCGACGGTACTACATGAAAAGAATGCTGATTAACGCAACTCAACCCGAAGAGTTGCGTGTCGCCCTGGTAGATGGGCAGAAACTCTACGACCTGGACATCGAGTCCGGTGCCCGCGAGCAGAAAAAATCCAACATCTACAAAGGCAAGATCACCCGCGTAGAACCCAGCCTCGAAGCCGCCTTCGTTGACTTCGGTTCGGAACGCCACGGCTTCCTCCCGCTCAAAGAAATCTCCCGCGAATACTTCAGCAAGGCCCCCGAAGGCCGCGTCAACATCAAGGACGTGCTCAGGGAAGGCCAGGAAGTCATCGTTCAGGTCGAGAAAGAAGAGCGTGGCAACAAGGGCGCAGCCCTGACCACCTTTATCAGCCTGGCCGGTCGTTACCTGGTACTGATGCCGAACAACCCTCGCGCCGGTGGCATCTCGCGCCGTATCGAAGGCGAAGAGCGCAATGAACTGCGCGAAGCGCTGAATGGCCTGGTCGCCCCAAGCGATATGGGCCTGATCGTGCGCACCGCAGGCCTGGGCCGCTCCAGCGAAGAAATGCAGTGGGACCTGGATTACCTGCTGCAACTCTGGACCGCCATCAAAGAAGCTTCCCTGGACCGCGCCGCCCCTTTCCTGATTTATCAGGAAAGCAACGTGATCATCCGCGCCATCCGCGACTACCTGCGTCAGGACATCGGCGAAGTGCTGGTCGACAGCGTCGAAGCGCAGCAGGAAGCCCTGAGCTTTATCAATCAGGTGATGCCGCAGTACGCCAGCAAGATCAAGCTGTATGAAGACAGCGTGCCGCTGTTCAACCGTTTCC